>Ga0310696_10000035_pt1 | contig 248851 bp, 209 predicted proteins | sample AusTroGonzalo_MG_4_FD_203885 | JGI IMG/M metagenome (GOLD analysis project Ga0310696, IMG submission 203885) | Bovine rumen microbial communities from tropical cattle in Woodstock, Queensland, Australia - Gonzalo_02 (v2) (version 2) | ecosystem: Host-associated > Mammals > Digestive system >...
TCACCCTCTTCGGTATTGATCAGGTGCACCCATAACAGCGCTGCTCCGAGGAAGCCGCCGATTACGACCGGCTCTTCCTCCTCAGAGTAACGATACACCAATCGGTGCGACTCATACCGCATCCGCTCGTTGAAAATATAATCACCTAACAGTTTGGTCATATTTGCTACCTGGATCTGAGGTTACTTAACCTTAAGGCCAAGGGCGTTGTAGGTCTTGCCGTCGTGCTCAATCAATAGTTGTCCGTCAAGCAGCAATTTCATGCTTTCGACTTTCGACTTTTGACTTTCGACCGATTCTACACCCGTGGGTTGCGCCAGATAGCAATGTGCCGTTCGGCCGTTGGAGTTGAGTGCATCCACCAGGATAGAACCGTCGGCATTCACTGTGACCTTACCGGACACGAGGAACCATATACGCGAATATTGGTTATCCTCATTGGCGTATCCGGCGAGTGAGTAGGTAGCATATGTGGCATACAATCCTCTGCTGGCGAGTGTGGTCTGCGGTGCTTCGGAAAGGCTGACAGGATACTCGCCGGCGGTGAGCTTGGTGGCACCCTCAGCCAGCATGATCTGCAGAGCTACAAACGCTCCGTCCTCGTCGTTGCGGGCTTCTACGAGCACCGAACCGAGATCCTCTGCCATCAGGTCGTTGATCTCGTAGGTGGCAAAGTCCGCCGAGAAATCCTCGGTGTCGTCATCAAAGTACGGACTATCCATCGCGGTATGCACATCGATGGTGAAGATTGGCCGGTCGTTAGGGTCTTGGGTGCTGAAGCAGTACATCGTGCCGGTGATATGCGCCGTGCTATCCGTGGTATTGAAGGTTACGGTCAGGTTGGCTTCCTTCATCGTAAAGTACCGGTTGGTCGATCCGTCGGCGGCAAGATCGGTGCCGATGAAGCAGTAGTCAGCAGTCAGGTCGGCTTCGGTATAGGTGCCGGCTACGGTGGCCGACGGCACGAACAGAGAGATGAACTCCGTATGGTTGGCACTCTCGCCGTAGGTAGCCCATCCATCCTGATCAATCTCCATAGGTATGCGCGCGAATACGAGCGTCTGTTCGCGTGTGGGCATCGGCTTGGCTATACTCAGGTGCAGCGTATATTCCACATTGTTCTGGCACAGCAGAGTGCCTTCGGCGAGATACGCGCCGTCGTCGTAGGTGACGGTGACGCTACCGCTGAACAGCGATGTTTCCGCTCCTGTGGCGAGGTTGATCACCCATCCGTCGAACTGCCGCTCGCCTACGGTGTAGGTGCCAGCAATTAGCGAATCCAGGCCGTAAGGCTCGAACCAGAAGATCACCTTGTGGGCACTGTCGGCAGCGCTCAGCTGCACCGTGCCAAAGCGTTCGTAACCCCAGGTCTCGATGAGCAGGCTGTCGGAGGTGATGGTCACATGATCCTCCACCACCGGTTTCACGAATTGCATCGTGCAATCATACACCACACCATCTTCACCGACGAGCATGGCATGCGCCTCGATATGCGTGCTGTCCTCCATCGCCTGTACGGCTGCATCCTTGGCGAACACTCGGTCATACACCGGCAGACCGTACTCCTCTTCGCCCGTAGCCACATTCATGTAGCAGGATACCAGATATATGTCATCGCCGGCAAAACTGCCTACGCAGGACAGCGCATCATCACTATAATACGTCACGCGCACGCTTAGGGTGTCGTTGGCGCCTTCGATCTGCCATGTGCCGTTGGTGTTCCGCTCAATCTGAGCCTGCCTGGTGAACACCACGTGTACCGTGTCGCCCGTCAGGATGAGCGGCTCTTCGGTATAGGTGATGTCGAACTGCTCCCCCTCGGAATCCGTGACATGTGCCGTGAAGTTCACCGCATAACATTCTCCACGCGACTTGGTGAACGAGGCCTGCGTGATACCATAGCCGGTTACGGCATCTTCCTGCCAGTAGCAGTAATAGGGATTCATATCGCTGAGCGTATAAGTTCTACCCCACTCGATGTCGTGACTGCCCTCAGCCACGTAGATGTAGAAGTTGAACGCCCTGCCCGGATTGCCTTCAACCAGGGTGTAGAAGATGGCATTGTTGGCAGCATCAGCGCTCACGCTGTAGTCAGCGGCAACAACCGTGTGCGTATCAGCGAACGACTGCATACCTGCAAGCAGCAACGCACATAATAGTGTAGATATATGTTTCATACTGACGGATTTTGGAAATTTGATGCAAAGGTACAAAAAAAAAATGACATTTGCAAGTGAAATGTCATTTTTTTTGTTAAAAAGTTGAACTTTTTACTTGATCTCTGCACCGATAGCGTTGTACTTCACACCGTTGTGTTCGATGATGAGTTGTCCGTTCTCAATACGTTTGTTGGTATTGACAGCATTCTGCTCCACGTTCTCAACAGCCGTCTGTGCCGGATTGAGGGTCACGTTGATTGTGCGATCGTAGGAGTTCAGCGCGTCGAATGTGATTACGCCATTAGCGTCAATGGTAGCAGTACCTGCAAACGGGAACCAGATGTTGTATTGGTTGTCCATGAAGAACGAAGCATATACGTTCTGCCCATCGCAGTAACCGGTGTAAACCGTCATCTGCTCACCCTTGAGCGAGCAGTTGTATTCACCTGCAGGCAGCGTGGTAGCAGTCGGGGTAGCGATGAAGATCAGAGCAGCCATCGAAGTCTCGTTCTCAGCCTGAACCAGGAACATACCTTGCTCAGCACCGGTAATCTCATATTCATACTCAGCCTCGAAGTCTGCATCCGGGGTATCGAACTCAAGATGCGGGTGCGTCAGTTCGCCACGAATGAGGATCGTGAACTCCGGAACGTCCGATGCATGGTAGTTCGACTGAGCCAGTATAGTACCTGCCAGAACAACCGTTTTGGCTTCCTCATCGTAAGCAACAGAGATTTCGGCATTCAGCAAGCTGAACAGATCGGATACACGGCCTTCAATGTTCATGTCGTAAGCAATGTAGCTGTTGCCCGACTCAATTTTGTCGATGGTGTAGACACCGTTAACGGTATCCGACATGATGGAGATACTTACTACGCGGCTGCTGTCCTCGTTGCAACCCCAGATGATGAACTTGTGCAGATCCTCATAGATGTACAGACCTGCGCCTTCCATTATGATGACTTCATCACGGGTCTTCTCAGGCAGACCTTCGGTCATGTAGATCTCGTACTCGGTGTTATCCCAGCACAGCAGTTTGCCGGTCAGGATGTCGCCGTTCTCACCCGCAGTGATAGTGAGCGAACCGCTGAAGACGCTGCAATACGTGCTATCCCTCTTGTTATACAGGCTCGGATAGCAATCCGGATAAACGTAGGTTCCGTGGTAATCAGCACTCGCGTCGCTAATCCAGAGCGAGAGGCTAAGCTCGAAATCAGCGCTGGCACCCTTGAAGCTAATCGAACCCCACTGAATACCGGAGGTATCAACCGTCATGATTGCAGAGATGTTCTCGTGGAAGAGCGGTTTGGGATCGGAATAGTAGATGTAGATGTCATATACATTGCCGTCCTCAGCCATGCAATAGGCAGAGAGCAGCAGACTGTCGTTGCGCTCGATGATGTTGATGTCGGCTGTCAGGAACTGGTAGTTCTTCGAGGGTTTGCCCTCAAGGCTTACATAGATGTGGTTGCCTTCAGGGTCTGCAAAATCAGCCTCAGTGTAATGGCCGGCAATAATCGAATCGCTTCCGGTGTTCAGCGCGAAATATACGCTGTACGGGTTGCCCGAACCGTAGTTGTCATAACCGCTAACATTCCAATACGAACTCCAGGTGCTGTACTCGAAGCTGCCTACGCGCGAGTAGCGAACCTCAAGCGTGTCGCCCGTAGGAGCGAACGGTACTTCCTGATACAGGAAGTTGTATCGGTTACCCAGCGTGTCAGCAACAAAGCCTTCGAAACGCTCATAACCCTCTTCATCCATGCTCCAGGTGATAGATGCATCGCTCAAACTGGAATACTGATACGTGTTGTAGTTACCTACCGAGCTCCAATCGTCCATATCGGCTTTGGTGTAGGTCTGACCGTTTACCATCTCCGTGATACCGTTGATGTAAATGGTGATACCATAGTTCTCCTCACTGGTCATACTAATGTACACCTGCGGATCACCATAGCTATTACTTGATACGTACGGCTTGTCAAGAATGGTCAGGTCGTAGATCTGCTGCTTGGCCTGCGGAGCATGTACGTACATAGGCAGTTGGCCGTTGTTGCGAATCATCGCTTCGCGCATGATAGCCTGGCGATGCTTCAACTCTTTGGTGCGGGCATCGTTGCCCATTGCACTTGCGCTCAATGCTATGAGCATCACAGCGCATAAGAAAGAGGTAAATCTTTTCATTTGATTTTGTTTGGTTTTTAGTTAATATACGTTGGTTATTTTGTTCGCACAAGAATCGCCTGCAAAAATACGAATATTTTTTTAGAAATGCAAAAATCTCGCATATGTTAAGCAAAATAGTCACAAAAAAACTTCATTTTGCTCAGGCAAGCACCCAAAATCTTCATGAAAACCTAAAATTTGTCGGTAAATGCTAAAATTGTGTCGGTCATTTTGCTAAAAATCACCATCAAAGCCGACCTTTCGTCTTTCACCATTCAAGGTCCGGCGGTATATATGTTCTGTTTGCATGAAGGCGCAGGGTATAGTTGGGGAACCAATAGTTATTCGATGATGACCTACGATGCAGACAACGGAAGTCCGTTCTTTGATAATGGCAGTGTTGTGTATTTCGACTATACTATGAACTCCGCTGGAGCAGAAGTGTACTACCCGGTACATCTGGATGCAGGTACATATTATTTTTATTGTACGCTTTCTGCGGATGGCGAGAGTAGGGCTTTTAATCTCTATGAGCCTTCTTTAAGCAGTGGTAGTTTGTATTACAGCGGCTAACGGCGCTTTGCAGCAGTTCTGCGGATTAGCAGAACATACATAGCAGCCATGAGCAGCAGCGGGATGAGTGCATCGCCAATGGGCACCAGATCCTCAGTGCTAATATCGCTATCGGGTGCAGGGCCAATGCGTCGCGGACCACTTGCAGGTGAGCCGGCGCCATCGTAGGTGGGCGAGCCGTCGGCACTGAGCATGGGCGTTGAGGCGTAGCGGCTGCCTGAAGCCGTCATAGTACCGGTTGAGCGGAAGGAGGCTGATGTAGGTTCAGCGCTGATAGATTGATCTTGTGGGGTATTGTTCCATTGCGCCATGATGGGTGAAACAAATGCCATTACCAGTAGGCATAAGCCTAAAAGAATGATTCTTTTCATAGTGTTACCTCCTTCCGTTCATTTACTGACATTCCGTCAACCGTATATATGCGTCCATCGCGAACGATGAACAGTGTTCCGTTGATCATTATCTTTCTGACTGCTGACTTCTGATTACTGATTTCTGACATCTCCGTCGGCACTTGTGCTATCGGTGTGCGGCTGATCACAAAGCGACTTTCTGCCACGGAGCCCGGTGCTGCGGTAAAGTGGTAGGTATTACCCTCCATGATACGCGTGGACTGCTGCATCGTCAGGTCGTTGAGGTACCAGATGTCGCTGCCGTCGTAGCCGAAGCTGAAGGTATAGGAGTTGTCCTGCGTGCCGGAATAGAAGCCCAGCACGGTTCCCTCCACATCGTTGGTGGCAGCGATAGCCATCTCACCGATAGGACTGTAGGCGCAGAGCTGCGGAGCAAAGTCGCTACCCGGCAGTTTGTATGCCTCCCAGCCGTTGTCCAAGGCATCGTTGGCAAAATCCGAACGCAGGTAGAGCAGTACCCGATCGCCCAAGCCGCTCTCGGCTGAGAGATTAAGCTGCATCAACTCTACCTCTACGTCCATCGTACGTTTCGGAGCACGAGTCGGAACGATCGTTGCACCGCTCTCAGCAATTGGATCATAAACGAGTGCTTTATAATTGAGCTTTATCTTGTGCTCAGAACCAGTCGTTCCTTGTACCAAGAATGCCTGTTGTGACGGAATTTGTGTCAAGTCATAGGTATCCTGACCTTTACTTACAGCATCTTGAACTGCTTCTACAGGCATTGCATTCCAGTTACCTGCACTGGCAGTCGTAACTGAAGAACTCGTTCCATCCCCTGCAGCACCGGCGTTGAAGACATAAAATGTCGCAAGAGTTCCCACAAAGTCATTTTCTACATCAAACTTCGTTACATCAATAGGTGCTGTCCATGAATTGGCAAACATATTATCATTATCATGCTCGGTCATTTGCAGCGTCAGCACTGTATCCTTATGGGTTGTAGTACCAGGAAGGATGAGATTACCTTCTATCTCGTAAGTACCTTCCGATGTCTCCGTACGCATGATGCGGTAGGCGGTAAAGCCGTACATCTTTTCTTCTTTGAACGAAGCCCATTCATCGTTCTCGACATCGAACTTACGCAAGTACGCACCGTAGTATGTCGGGTTCTTGACTACCGAATCTACAGGAATACCGAAGTACTGGTTGATGTACTTATCACGAGCATCTTTCCTTGCTTTGGTATAGAACTGCACGGTTGCACCCGTGGTGTGACTTTCGGTGCTTAGCACTAACGCGCCTGTACCGGAAGCAGACGACTCGATAAGCAAGGTGTTCTCCGTTGCACCGGCAATGGTATTGGCAACCAATGCTCCCGTTGGCGGGATAGTTAACGCACCACTCGGTGTGATTGCCGAACCTGCCGTCGGAGTGTAAGAAGATCCGTCTTTCTGCACAATGGTTACGGTTGCGAGCTTGGTAGTACCGGTTGCCAAGGTGACGGGTTTCAAGATCGTCACATTATCCGTGCTTGCACTCGGCGCTGCGCCCTTTGTCCAGTTGGCACCTGTTGCCCAAGCCGTGCCTGTTCCCTCTGCGCCTCCATAGAAATAGTAGTCGCCATCGTCTGTCCATTTGGCATAGACGGTGAGGTTTCCTGGGTAATTCCACTGTTTGGTAGCATCGGTGTAGGTATAGGACGCATCGCTTGCGCTGGCTACGACATCTCCGTTCGCATCAATGATCTGCGTACCACCGCCATCCACGGCCGTATAGTATCCGCCAAAGGTGTATCCTTCGCGTTGTGGCTTGGTGAACGTACTTGTCAGGTTCGTGTTGGCCACATAGGTCACGGTTCTGCTTCCCTCACCGGCCACGTAGAATGCTGTACTACCGAACTGATCATCGAGCGTCAAGGTGTAGTCACGAGTTGTGAGGTAGCGGTAGAAGTCGGTAAGTGTCAAGTTCTGCGCGGCAATGAAAACGGATTTATCTTCGTCCAACAAATGCGTTGCAAAGCCGGATTTGATGGTTTCTATGTAGGTACCTGCATCGTCTGTGGTGTTATTGGCGGCTGTATATGTATTAGGATTTTCGTATGCGCATAAATTATATTGATGGAACGCGCCTGTGTTAATGGCCGAAACCGTAAAGCCCACATAATCGCCATCTGCAATACCCGCCAAATCAGAATGTGTCAGATTTGCTGTCTGCCATTCTACCTCATCCTTTGGACTTTCGAGTTCGCCGTGCCAAATAGTTTTTCTGAGCAACAGTTCCACTGTTCCGGTGTAGTTGGTACCTGATAGAATCATTCCCGTATGCAGGGCTGTTGCGTCGGAAGCGCTCAACGGGAACGCGTACTTGCCTGTTGCATCAATAACTTTCGTGAAGAGGTTCGAACCGTCCTCGCTCTTATTGATCTTGATGCTCGATCCGTCACTAATAGCCGTTACGTTAACCACCAGGAGATCGCCAGCCTCAGCCGTGCTCAACCTGCTATAGTTGGCAGGGGTCTTGGTCTGCTCTAACGAAGTCCATTTTGCCCAGTAGGTTTTGTTGCCATAGTCAGAGGTAGTAATAGCCACCACGGGATCACCCGTCAAGCCCTCATTAGCATACCAACCGTTGAAGTTATAACCATCGCGTGTCACATTCGTCGGCAGCGTAGCGCCTGTTTGATAGGTATAACTTGTCACATTGCCGGCATTGATTGTACCGCTGTTAGTATTCAGCGTTACGGTATAATCGCGCGTAGTGATGTAGCGATTCAGCTCAGACAAGGTCAGATATTTAGCGCCTATGGTTAGAGCTTGCTCTCCTGTCTTTAGTTTATCCGCACCCTCCGAAGGAACAACCTCCAAATATGTACCTGTTGCATCAATACCAACACTGGTTATGAACCCTTCGTAATTATACTGCATAAAGTATTGATTAGTCTTGTTCTCCGGATCTTCCAGTGCAGAAACAGTAAAGCCGAGATAATCACCATCCGCTATACCTGCAAAACCTGTGCGATCAGATATCGTTGCGTATGACCAACCGGATTCATCTGCCACTCCTACATTCCAAATAGTTTTTTTGTATAGTAGTGCTACACTACTCTTCGTATAGTTCACACCGGTTATTATTACACCGGTATGCAGTGCAGTCGCAGCGGAAGCACTCAGTTGGAATGCATACTTGCCGGTAGCAGAAATGGACTTACTGTCTATTTCTACCGAACTTGTATTCTCCAAGACAATCTGCGCACTTGGCTGAACGTTCGACACGGTGATAACGAGAATATCGCCTTCCTCGGCTGCCAAGAACTCAGGATGTCCGCTTGCTGCCAGCAAGGTCTCACTTATCGAAGTCCATTTTGCCCAATACTCCTTGTTGCCATCATCAGAAGTGGTAATCGTTGTTACCGGATCACCCGTAAAACTACTGTTATCGTACCAACCATCGAACTTATAGCCCCATTTCGTCACATCCGTCGGGAGTGTAGCACCAACGCCATAAGTATAACTCGTCACATTGCCGTCATTGATTGTACCGCTGTTGGTGTTAAGTGTTACATCATAATCATTCACCGTCCACTTGGCATAATAGGTCTTAGCACCATAGTCGGTGGTGGATATTGAGTACACGCGGCTTTCCGCAAATTCTGCATCCGGATACCAACCCGCAAAAGTGTGGCCGGTGCGGGTCACGTCAGTAGGTAGCGTAGCACCTGTGCCAAACGTATAACTCGTCACATTGCCGGCATTGATCGTACCGCTATTAGTGTTCAGCGTCACATCATACACGCGGGTGTGAGTATAGGTGTGAATAGCAGTACAGGAGAGATAGCTACTAACCAATATGATAGTCTTGTTTTGCAAACTATCTACTAATGCCTCTGTCAAAATATCCACGCCTACTCCCGGATCACTCATATTATGAGAAATAATATTCGTACGCCATGCAGCACGGATAGCATAGGTATGCCAACTATCTTTATTCTCATTGATTTTGTTAACCGTAACACCGAGGAAGTCACCGGCTTGCAAGCCTGCGAAAAGGGAATTGCTAATTGCGTCGCTCTGCTCCCAGTTTCCTGTTGCATCTACTGCACCTTCCCAAATCGTCTTGCGATAGAGGATATCTACATCGCTGTAAGTGAAGTTCGTACCCGTAACCTGCAGGCCGTACGTACGAATACCGGCAGCTGCAGCGGCACTCAACTGGATGGTATAGGTACCGGTTGCCGAAAGATCGAAATGCGTTATTTCTGTAGAATTCAAATCGTACAGATAAATCGCAGCACAGCCATGTACTCCGGTTACGTTTACTACAATAATATCACCTTCTTGAGCCGCCAAGAACTCCGGATGCAAGGCAATAGGATAGTTTTGCGCAATACTTGTCCATTTGGCATAGTAATCCTTGTCTCCATTATCTGTTGTACTGATAGCCGTTACAGGATCACCTTCCAACTCCTCGTTGTCGTACCAGCCATCGAAATCATAAGCCCATTTGGTCACACAAGTCGGCAACGTTGCACCTACACCAAAGGTGTAACTTCCAATACTGTCTGACCATACACGTCCGCCATTGTTGTGTTCCTCAACGTTGAAAGAGAAATCATGCCACCCCCAAGCAGAATTAGCATAAGCTACATATTTTCCCTCGTTGTCTTCCAAAGTTTTATCACCTGTACTATAACCGCCACCAGATCTGTTTTGTGTAGCATGGAACGTAGTATAATCTGCTAATACCGGAACATAATAGAAAACTGTATCATTGATTGTAGTCGTACGCTCTAACTTCGGATCATTACCATCTGTGTTTAAAGTCGTAGATGTAGACGTGTTCCAGAAATTAACGAAACAATTCCCCCAATCATTAGTTGATGATGCATCTTTAGAGACATACACATAGTTTGCCGATGGGTGATTTCCTGCGGATGGATAGGTGATTTTGAGAGTCGGATATGTTCCGCTTTTATCCAATTCAAACGTATATGTGCCGGCTTCGGCAGTCATCAGCATCAAATTATGCTCACCGGAATATACGGTTTCAGCATCCGTTTGACCAACAAATACCAAATCATTGTCATACGTTCCATTACGACCGTACCATGCACTTCCTTGTCCATCTGCCACCTTAAATTGATAGGCTTTTCCTGCCGGTAGATCCATAGTTAACTGAAGCGGAGAACCACTGAACACGTTAGCATCCGGTTTCCAACTATTCATAGAGCCGGCAATAGCCGGGGTCGGAGCATATTTGCTGGCGCTGCAGTCACACGCACAAGAATTTTTACTCCAACATTCAGATGTATTATTTATGGTATAATAGTTGAAGTCGCCAAGCGTTATATTTTCAGTCTTTGCTCCCCAATCCGCTATATCACCCGCACTATTTACACGCGTGAAAATTACTTTTTCATATTTGGTATCCAAATCAATACACCACTCGTTAGCGTTTCCTGTTCCGGTCATTCGAACGCCAGGCCATGCATGATTTTCTTGTTTTGACTCATCCTCTCCTACCCATGCATAGCATCCGACAGCAGCGCCATCTGCAGTCCACCAACTATGCTCCATTTTACAATAGTACCGTCGTGTTGCTCCCAACACTTGTCCTATACCCAGGAATAAAAGAATTGTTGCGAAAAATAACTTTCTCATGATATGTATGTATTATTAAATTTTTCGATTCGATAATTAAGGCACTTTATGCCACCCCAAGAATTCGCTGCAAAGATACTGCTTTTTTTTGATTTGGGCTGACATTATTTTAGCAAATTCTTGCACCACGCGTTATTTTTGAAAATAAGCAACCCATATAAACAGAACAAAATCTTCATAAAATCAAAAAATTGTCGGTATATGCTAAAATTGTGTCGGTGTTTATGCTAAAAAAGTTGTAATTTTGCACCGGAATTTGGGAGAACTCTCCTTGAGCATGAAAAATTAACAAAAAACAACATATCATGAAAAAATTCTTTACTATAATCGGTGTAGTTTTGCTTTCAGTAGCAAGCTTGCATGCTACCATTGTAAAACAGGAAAAAGAGTTGACCTGGTTTACTCCTTACCCTGAAAGTGGTTCTTATAATAGTGAGACCCATGTATTCAGCGATGTTGTTGCTTGGGGCGCCGGACAATTCTGGTACGGCGATGACTACCCATTGGATGCGGATGGTTATGCGTATCTCGGTTTGGATCTGGCTTCTGCTGCAGACACTTTAGTTAGCGTGACGGTAGAATACACCAATGCTTCCGGTCTGCCATCGCAAAAGATGTATATAAAAACCGGTAGTTCCACCAACCTTTTGCCGTTGGATGGTCGTTATATTAAGAAAATAGAAATAAAGAACTATACCGGAGAGACTAATGTTACGATAGCCCTGAGCAAACTTTATCTTGCCAACATCATCGGCGAACAACATAAAACAGACGTGTGGACAGGTGAGAAGAGTCTCGATTGGGACTGGAATAACCGTCATATCATTCATAAAGGAAATGTTGCGAACTTGCATGTAGGTGATATGATTGAAATATCCTACATCGGTGACGCCACCGATGATCATAAATTTGAGGTATATCATGAATGGAGCAATGGCTATCCTGCTTTTGCAGCCGGACAAGTGTACATTGGTGGAGCCAATGCAACCGGAGCAATCCGTTTCGTCATCATGGAAGAGGCCGATCTGACCAAGATGCAAGCTGAGGACGGTTTTTACCTCAAAGGCGAACATATTACCATCACCAAGGTCAGCACAATCTGCAATGAAGTGGCTTGGACAGGCAATCAAGTAATGGATCATGATTGGAACAACTACATTGAGGTTCAGGCAGAGAAGTTTGCATCTCTCCAGGTCGGCAACATCCTGTGTTTCCATGTTACCGCATTGCAAGAATGGGGACAAATCTACTTGCAGTACAATGACCAATCGTCTTGGCAAGATATTTTGCCTACGCCCAATTATGTGTTCCAATGGTCGGATGAAGCCCCGATGGTTGTGGAGTTCCCTGTTACGCATAAGATGGCACAACAACTGAAAGGCAATTCCCTGATCGTGAAAGGTAATGATTATACACTTACCGATGTATATATAAAGGAAGGCACTCCGGTTAATACGGTTGCTGCTTATCTGGATGTAACTGCTGCCGGCATGGCGACTTACGTACTTCCGTTCAATGTTCCCACCCTACCCGACGGCGTTAAGGCGTATCGTCTGACGAACGATGGCACGAACGAGATCGTAGCTACCGAACTGAATGCGTTGACAGCCGACCAGCCCGTACTCATCATAGCCGCTGAGGGCGAATATGAGTTTATTAGTGAGGACGGCGCATCCGACGACATTAGCGGCAAGACCGGCACATATACCAACGGAGCCTTGGTTGGCACATATCAGACCATTGCTGCTGTATCAGCAACAACTGCCACAAACTACAACTACGTGCTGCAAAACGGCACAGACGGTGTTGCATTCTATCAAGTAACAGATGCTACCTGCTCCATCGCCCCGTATCATGCATACCTGAGTTGCGAATACAACGCTATTGGTGGAGGTTCATCTGCACCCATGCGAATCCGCTTCCACAAGGATACAGCCACCGGCATTGACCAAGTGGAAAATGGCACAAGCACAAATGTAAAAATGATCGAGAACGGTCAGTTATTCATCATCCATGACGGCAAGACATACAATGCCCTTGGTCAAATAGTAAATGGTAAATGATAAAATAGTAAATAATATGAAACGCATCTATCAAAGCCCTCAAACAGAGGCAATCAATATATCAGTCAACGTCACGCTATGTACATCCGTCCTTCCGCAGTTTGGTAGTACAGAAGCTACAGACGGCGTAGGACTTGCTCCGCAACGAATAGAATAGTGCAAAAGATATGAAAATTCATGGTTTAGTTTTGGTTAGTATGGCATGCATGGGGCTTCTCTGCCCCGTGCATGCTGCGGTTTTGAAGGTTGAAACGCCGAACACACAACTCGTGCTTGATGCCACCGAAGGTCAGCAACTCGCCCTACTCTACTACGGCGACAAGTCAGCAACGGAGGAAGATATCAGCAGTCAGCAATCAGCCGTCAGCAATCAGCCGTCAGAGGCGTACCCGGCTTTCGGCGATATTGATATGATTCATCTGCCGGCACTGCAGGTGCAACATGCGGATGGTGATTTGTCGTTGAACTTAAGCGTTCAGCAATCAGCAATCAGCCATCAGGCAGATTACGATGAAATATGTGTTACGTTGCGCGACAAGCTGCAATCCGTCAGCGTGCGCGTATATTATAAGGCATGGCGGAACGTAGATATCATCGAGACGTGGACGGAGATTGAGCATCAGGAGAAACAACCTATTACATTGAAGCGTTTCGATAGCGGCTATCTGCACATAGGTGAAGGAGATAATGTCTGGCTCACGCATCTTCACGGCGATTGGGCTGCGGAGGCAGTAGTAACCCACGAACCGCTCACGCGCGGGCTGAAAGTGATCCGTAACACCGATGGCGCACGTAACGCACATCTTGATGCGCCCGAACTGATGCTTTCGCTCGACGGTGCACCCCAAGAAAACACCGGTCGTGTGATAGGCGCGGCACTCTGCTGGAACGGCAACTTCGAGCTGCGGCTCAATGCCCCGAACAACAGCGGCGTACATTTTTATGCCGGCATTGATCCGCAGTCGTCGGAATACGTCCTTGCACCCAAGCGCGTATTTACAACGCCAAGATTGGCGCTGAGCTACAGCGTGGAGGGATTAGGCGGCGTGAGCCGTGCGTTCCACAAGTGGGCACGCAGCTGCGGCTATCTGCACAACGGAAACGCTACGCGCGATGTGCTTCTCAATTCGTGGGAAGGTATCTATTTTGACATCACCGAGCAGCGAATTATAGACATGATGAATGACATAGCCGCCTTTGGCGGTGAATTGTTCGTCATGGACGATGGCTGGTTTGGCAACAAGTACCCGCGTAACAACGACTCTTCATCGCTCGGCGACTGGGTGGTGGATACCCGCAAACTCCCCAATGGTCTGCAAGCTTTGACCGACGCAGCCAAAGAGCGGCACATAAAGTTCGGTATATGGATCGAACCCGAAGCAGTCAATACTGTCAGCGAACTCTACGAGCAGCACCCCGATTGGGCATTGCAAGTGCCCGGACGCGAACTCAAACTCGGGCGCGGCGGTACGCAGCTCGTGCTCGATATGACCAACCCCAAGGTACAAGACTTTGTGGTGAACATGGTGGATGAGTTGCTCACCCGCAATCCGTATATCTCCTACATCAAGTGGGATGCGAATGCGTCGATACAGAATCTTGGAAGAGTCGAAAGTAAAAAGTCGAAAGTCGAAAGCCATGTTAGTAATCTATACATTGACTACCACCTGGGTTTGCTCAACGTCCTTCAGCGCATCCGCGCGAAGTATCCCGATATCGTTATTCAGAACTGCGCATCGGGCGGCGGCCGTGCGAACTACGGCTTGATGCCATACTTCGACGAGTTCTGGGTTTCGGACAACAACGATGCCTTGCAGCGCGTGTTCATCCAGTGGGGCACGTCGTACTTCTTCCCCTCCAACGCCATGGCGCAACACATAGGCGGTTCGCCCTATCAGATGACTAATCGCGTAATACCTATCAAGTTCCGCTGCGACGTAGCAATGAGCGGTCGTTTGGGCATCGAACTCCAGCCCAAGCACATGACCGACGAGGAGCGATTGCAATGTACCATCGCCCTTGCCGACTACAAGAGTCTGCGTCCGATCATCCAGCTCGGCAACCTCTATCGCCTCAGTGCGCCGCAGAGCTACCAGCCCGTCAGCAGTCAGTCTGCCCCCGCCAAACAAGATGTAGCGGCGCTGATGTACGTCACCGACGACAAGCAGCAAGCCGTGGTCTTTGCCTACTCGCTGAGTAACTTCATGAAGCAAGCACCGCAGCGCATCCGTTTTGCCGGTCTTGATCCCGATAAGGTCTATACATTGGAAGAGAAGAACATCCGCGTGCAGTACAACCACGCCAAAGGTGCCTGGGATGCAGGTGAGCCGTGTGCCCTCCACGGCAAGCAGTTCACCGGCGCGTACCTGATGTCCGTGGGACTTATCTTGCCCCTCTCCACGGAGTACACCCAAGACTTCCCCTCGCGGATATTCTACTTGCGATAGACGGCATACAATTCCAATCGCGCATCTTCGGGTGCGCGATTTTTTGTACATGTGATATTTCATACATTTTCGCGGCTATTTTGTACAATAACGGCAGAAAAATTTGCATATATCAAAAAAAAGCCGTACCTTTGCACTCGCAATTGCAACAATGCTGAATACACACCTGGTCATATCAACCTCCAACGACCTGCTACGCGTAGCGGCAAGTCACATCCTGTACATCTCGTCGGATGGCAACTACTGCAACTTTTTCCAGACGGGTGGAGAGATGCGGCTGGTGACCTATCAGTTAGGCCAAGTCGAGCGGATGATTGCCGAGCAACTGCCCGAACTGAGCACGCAGTTTGTGCGTATAGGCAAGAGCCTGATCATCAACCTCAACTATGTGTATTACATCCATGTGCCCAAGCAGCAACTCATCCTTGTGGATGGTCAGCAGAACCGCTACACCCTCTCCGCCAGCAAGGAGGCGCTGAAGGCATTGAAAGAACTGATTGAGAAGAACAGTCTATGATACGAGAAGAAAACATATCGGATAGCGAGATTCGCGTGATAGGTGGCAGCAATCTGCAGCCTACACCCACCTTCCCGTGGCGCGTGGTGGCAGTCAGTCTGGCTGTCATAGCAGCCGTCGTGGCGGTCGTGTGCCTGCTGTGGCCGAAAGCCCCCGAGCAGTTGCCGGAACAGGGAATCTTTGAGCCGGAAACAAACTATGCATCCTTGGATAATGCCCCAAAAACTCATCCCTTGCAAGGATGGCTGGCATCGCTCGATAGCATAACCGCCGTAGGAACCATCACAAAGGACACCACGGTGAACGATATCCCCTTACGCATTTATGTGCCGATGAACAGCACACCGCGATTGGAGATAGGCTACGGCGCGTTGGATAACAGGGAGCGAAATATACTGTTCTTCCAAGCAGCCGACGTGCGTGCGGATAATAAGAAGATCGTAGGCGCCTTCGTGCTGCGCGGACAACCGCTAAGTTGGGGGCTGAGCAAACGCGGCTACTGCGCTATCATCGACGGTAAAGTCACGGTCGGCGTGGCAGACAACTCGCCGCTATTCGAGCAAGCCACTGAGCATGGCGGATACTTCTTCCGCCAATACCCGCTGGTGGACAACGGCAGACTGGTGGAAAACGAACTCAAAAACAAATCCATCCGTCGCGGCTTGTGCGAGATCGACGGGCATATAGCCGTAGTAGCCACGCAGAGCACCGAATCGCTCCACGACTTCGCCCAAGCGCTGGTCGACATAGGCGTCAGCAACGCCATCTATCTGGTAGGCAGTACAGCACAAGGCTGGAGCATGGATGCCGAAGGCAACGGCACTAAGATGGGACTATGGGACGAACGTCCGTACAAAAACATCAGTTTCATCGTCTGGCCTCTGACTTCTGATATCTGATTTCTGAATTCTGATATCTGACTCCTGTACAAAACGGCGTGTGTGAAGCAACTTCATACACGCTGTTTTCTATTTCGTACATTCGCGTGCGAAATATTTGTATATATGCAAAAAAAGTAGTAATTTTGCATCAAAAATCAATCTTTTGCATTATGAACACTTCATTTTTCGCCCGTCTTTGGGCGCGTATCTCTGCCTCATGGAAGGCACGTTCCCTCACCTCGCGAGTGCTGCTCGTCTGTATGTCAGTTATCCTCCTTGCTGTCGGTGTATCTCTTTGCAGGAGTTTCCGCACCGCCCCGAAAGCCATCGAGAAACGACTCTATGGCGAAGAGATCGGTCGCAATGGTTTGCGCTACAAGCATGGTGCGCACATCTACAATCCCGAAACGGGAGCAATACTCGTCGATAGCATCGAGTGGCTGCATATAGCTGCGGGCGATACGATAGCAATCCTTGCCAAGAACCACCGCCGTGCGTTCATCAATCTTAACACCGCGGAACTCATCACGCCGCTGGATTTCGACAAAGCCTGGCAGTTCTCTTGCGACCGCGGTATCATGTCGCGCCACGACTCGCTGTTCATCTTCCGCCGCGATGGCTCACAGGTCAATACTACAGGCCTGACCGCACGTAATCAGTATGAATACCTATTCTACCAGAACAGCCTTGTGCTCAAGGTCGATTACGATCATGTCGGCCTGCTCGATACAGCCGGCTGCTGGCTGCTCGACCCCGTCTATTCGATGATCGAGACCAACTACAGCCGCCGTCTCTACAACACGCGCAGGGGAGATGAGTGTGTCGTGTATGACTACGACCTCAAGCCTGTACTGCGCGGTCCGTACAAAAGCATTGAGGTTGATTGGTCAGAGGGACTGATTGCTACCGAGCGCAACGGTATTCAGCGGTTGTTTGATTACAATGGCAAATTGGTCTATCAGGTTATCTACAAACGTATCGAGCCGCTGGATTACAAAACCGGTCGCAAGGATAAGGACGGCAACGATATCTTCGAGGAAACCGACTGCTACATCTATGTCGATTACAACGACAAACGCGGACTTATGGACAAGCATTATCACGTACTCACTCCGCCGCTATTTTACTCCATCGAGGCACAAACCAAGCATGTGTTCTTTGCTTCGTTTGGTGAATATTCTGACCGCTTCGGCACATTGATTGACGACCATGGAAAAGCGCTTCGTTAACGGGGTCCCCGCAATCAACGTGCAGCGGGGTGTCTTTAAATTTTGCGCTACGTGCGCAGCGGTGTTCTTCGCCGTGAGCATCGTGCTCGTTGTCCTGTACAGTTTTGTGCCGGTGCGCTACACGCCGCTGATGTTCCTGCGAAAGGTAGAAGCCTTCGGCCATAATGAAAGGTTGCCGATCAAGCACGAGTGGGTTCCTATCGAGCAGATATCACCGGATATGATCAGTGCGGTCATCGAGTCGGAAGATGCGCACTTCTACGACCATGGCGGTTTCTCCTTCAGCGACATGATCGATGCCTTCTACCGCAACCGGCGCTGGGGTTGTATTGTTGCCGGCGGCAGCACTATCTCGCAGCAGACCGCCAAGAACGTGTTCTGCACGCCCTCACGCACCTACACGCGCAAACTATTTGAGGCATACTTCACCGTGCTCATCGAGCTCCTGTGGGGCAAGCAGCGCATCCTGGAGGTCTATCTCAATGTCATCGAGTTGGGCGACGGTGTGTTTGGCGTCGAGTCCGCTGCCGAGGAGTATTTCTCCACCTCTGCCATTCGCCTCAACCCCCGCCAATCCGATGCCCTCACCGAGGTCATCCCCTGCCCCCGCTGCTACAGCCGGTGGCTATACGGTATAGAGTAATTTATTCATTTTTAATGTCTGAGTTGTACGTTTTGCGACTTATCGATAAAAATCATAACTTTTTTCGATAAAAATGAAAAAATATTGCTCTTCTATTTGCAAATATGAGTTTTTTTTTGTATCTTTGCAGTCGAATTCGTATCTTATCTTAACAGAGTATGACAAATAAATTACAATTATTTGAGGGCACAACAATACGCACAGTATGGGATAACGAGAAGGAAGAATGGTTTTTCTCTGTGGCTGACGTATGTAATGTGCTATCAGGCTCTCAGTCGAAAGATCCTAATGCCTATTGGCGCAAGCTCAAGCAACGCTTGAAAGCCGAAGGAAGCGAGGTCGTGACAAATTGTCACGGACTGAAATTGGAGGCTGCAGACGGAAAAAAATACCTAACGGATGTTCTTTCAACGCGCGATATACTGCGTTTGATACAATCCATTCCAAGTCCGAAAGCAGAACCTTTGAAAATGTGGTTGGCTCAAGTTGGTAGTGAGCGTTTGGACGAGATTACCGATCCCGAAAAGGCAATCATGCGAGCGGCTGATATTTATAGAGCCAAAGGCTACTCTGATAATTGGATAAATCAACGTTTGCAATCTATAGAGATGCGTAAAGAGTTGACCGATGAATGGAAAGCGCGCGGTATAGAATTAGAACAAGACTACGCTATCCTGACTAATGAGATGACACGCGCATGGAGTGGGATGTCTGTGCGACAATACAAAGACTTAAAAGGCTTGAAAAAAGAAAACCTACGCGACAACATGACGAATCTAGAATTGGTTCTTAACATGTTGGCAGAGGTAACGACAACCACCATATCTCGTAGCAGAAAACCCGAAACGTTTGAAGAGAGCCGCAAGATTGCAAAAGAAGGCGGTTCAGTTGCTCGCGATACTCGAAGAAATATAGAAAGTCGTATAGGGCAATCGGTTATATCAGCGACGAATGCGCATGATAAATTGGCCTTAGATGTGACTATTCCTGCGATAGAGCAAGCCGAAATAGTTGAGGACATCACAGAAGATAAAAAATAAAAGACCGAATACCCCCCTGCTGCAGGTTATGCGGTGCGTCGGCTCAGGGACGGTAAAACGGAGCGCTGGAAACAATCGTCAGCGAGAACAACGATAAAAAAGACATAAAAGGCGTTTATTGACGCTTGTTTTGGCAAACAGAAATCCGGAAAATTTCACCGCCCGAAACAAGACCGTGCAATAAGCGTCCTCGTGGGTATGTTATTATCCGTCTACGCCCTAGTTGGGCGGGAGGTTAACATATCGGGCGTGGACGTTATTGTTTATTCTTGTGGTAGGGTCTTTCCGGAACCTCTGTTTGGAGAATGAGCGTGAATAATGTTCACGCTTTTGTTATGTTATATGCGGAGTATGCCGAAAATCCTATAAAGAGTAGGCGGAAATGAATAATAATTTATGTTCAATCTCATTTTATTGCAGATCGAAGGAGAAGCTGCACAAGGAGGCAGTCCGTGGTCATTTTGGGTAATACTTATTTTAATTCTGGGAGGGTTCGTGTACTTGATACTTGCCCGTCCATTCCAAAAGAAGAAAGAAGGGAAGGATGAATCATCTACTATGGCTTCTGGAAAAGTTATTCAAAGTCTTGGAAACGAGCAGTCAACAGGTGTTGTTCAGAATAATCAGACCATTATTAACGTGAATAATGGTTCTCATTTATCTAATTTTATCAAAATCTTGATATTATATGGTATTTGGATGGCTTTAAATTTGACGTGTCTTCTCGCAAAGAGCGATTCTAGTTATGGCTCAACTCAATTGCGAGATGCATTTTTTTGGCCTTTTGGAAGAACTGATATTTTTTATTATGGGAACGAAGAGTTTGTAATCTATACAATTGTACTTCCTATAATCGTTGGCTTAATTTTCTGGGCGTATAAACAGAATAAATAATTTAGCTATGGGAGAAATATTAATTGGTATAATTGCATTTGCAGTTGTTTATGGCATTTTTAAAGTGATTAATGATGCTGCAGGAGATTCTTTGGGAAAAGACAAAACATGTCCATATTGCGGTCATAAGGGGTTAAGACGAGTGGGGCCATCTGGTTTCTATGTGAATGGTAAACTTAGAACTGATTGGAAATGCACTAAATGCGGAAAAACGATTACTCAATATTCATAGAAAAATTGCTACATTAAGTATGTGGATACTAATGATAAAACAATATAATTATGGAAACAATTACACTAAAAGAGGCTGCACGCAAATATGCAGAGTCGCAGTTTGACAAAGAAAACGGCAACGATATTGCTTATAAGAACTCGGTTGAAGATGCTACCCGAGATTTTGAAGCCGGAGCTAATTGGGCTGCAGCACATCCCCACGGATCTTTTGATGAAGTAGACGCAGCAGCAAAGGCATACGCGCACGAAATGGGAGAATCGGACTATGCCGAAGATATAGAAGCCAGTTTCAATGAAGGAGTTGAGTGGTATCAGGTAGAAATTAGCAAACTATGGACTCGTAAAGCAATCAATGTTGATGGCAACGAAGCTTATCAAATAGAGATTAAACAGACATGGTCTCAGAAAGTGATTGATTTTCTTTTCCACAGAACATTTATCGGATGGTGCACTATTGGAATGATTGTCATATTATTATTCCTATATATTGTGTTGAATTAACGTACGTGTTTGCTTGATTCTCTCCATGCACAATGATAAAAATCAAGTACATAGACCCGAGGACTTTGCGTTATCGGAAGGATGGCAAGCAACAAGTCGGAGATCTGTTTGAACTTCGATTCGTGCATAAGAACTACCACGAGAAACGATTCACGCTGGATGGCTTCCTTCATTGTGATTGTCCGATTCGTGTAGAAACACCGGAATTAGAACTAATGGAGAAATCCCATTGGTTATTAGGCATTATACACGATGAACTTGCGGAGTTTGTTGCTAGCAAATCTCATTCAGATGACTATCTATTACAGTATCTCTTTAAGGGCGAAAGTGCCTTGTATCCGCAAAAGCGTCGTGTAGCGGTCGCACTCACGCTTGGGGAACGCACTAAAGTTCATGTGGTATATCTATACATGGATAAGAAAACGTCATCTATGGGGCGCGTTGACATCAGGTGGATGACTCCGGAAAAGAGGGATATAACTGATTATGATTTGCGGATCCACCTACCGTTTTTGTGGAATGAGACGTTACAAATGTGGAATGTATATCGTCAAGGCGATACGTGCCGTGTCCGGTTCGTATATACGCCAGATATAAATTGGTATGATGAGCACATGGATTTCTTTACGAAATATGCAAAAAGCCACCTTTTGTGATTACAGCAGATTCAGGAAGAGGGTGATGATGGCGGTGTTGATGATGTCGGTAAAGATGGCACCGATGATCGGTATGATCAGGAAGGGTTTGACCGTATAGCGGTATTTGTAGCACACGGCACTCATGTTCGCCATGGCGTTGGGGGTTGCTCCCAAGCCAAAGCCGCAAATGCCGGCACAAAGCACGGCGGCATCATAGTTGCGGCCTAACAGCGGGAAGGCTACGAAATACACAAACAGGATCATCATCACTACCTGGGACGCCAGAATGACTACCAACGGCAGCGCCAGGCTCTGCAACTCCCACAACTTAAGCGATATCATCGCCATGCCGAGGAACATCGACAGGCAGATATTGCCCACACTGGTGATGCGATTCATGTCCAGCAGTTTGTCAGCCCGTACCCACTCACCGTCTTCCTTATAGCGGACAAATCCTATAGTATTGCGGAGGATGGCGGCTAAAATTAAGGCGCCGAAATAGGAAGGGAAAGTGACGCCCGTCTTGGCAAGCAGCCAGCTGAGCAAGGTGCCACCGCCCATAGCCAGGATGATCCAATAGCTGGCCTTGGCATACTGCTGGAACTCATGTTCTTTGCTGCTCATGCGCATGGCTCGTCCTTCGGGTGAAGCTTCGTTATTCTCGATACCTGCCATAGCGGGGTCGATCTCATCGACTATCGGTTGCTTCTGTTCGTTCGTCAGTTTCTTTCGGATCATGAACTCCGCCATCGGACCACCTACCATCGAACCGGCTATCAATCCGAAGGTAGCCGCAGCCATACCAATCGTTCCGGCGCCATGCAGTCCCATCTGTTCGAGTACCCCGGCAAATCCGCCGGCAGTGCCATGACCGCCCGTCATCGATACACTGCCTGCTGCGATACCGATCAGCGGGTCTACTTTCAGCAGGCGTGTTATACCCCAGGGCATCAGGTTCTGCAGCGTGATGATAAGCACAAGCAAGATCAACATGATCACCAGCGTCTTGCCGCCTTGTTTGAGCACCTTCATGTTGCACTGGTAGCCCACGCTGGTAAAGAATGCCAGCATGAACACATCCCGAAGCGTGCCGTCGAACGACAACTCCACGTCACACCAACCGTACAACGCCAAGCCCAGTAGCGAGAAGATAAGACCGCCACTTACCGGTGACGGGATGCAGAACCGCTGCAGGAAACTGACTTTTCGCGTCAGTACCATACCGACCATAAGGGCAAGAGCTCCTATGCCGGCCGTTTGAATCATATTCAGGTCAAGATTTGTCATATCTTTGCTTTATTAGAATCTATATTGCACCTTGACGGTGGCAGCATGTCGGTTTACTTTCGCTGCGCTACAGAACGAATCGAACATATCATGCCAGTCAACACCCAGATTCAGGAAGTTGCCAATCTGTTTGTTCACCGACAGACAGCCATACACCGGTGTTCCGTACACTGTGCGCACGGGCGACTTGGGAGTATAATACACGAGTTGCAGCCCTATCTGCCAGTTGCGGGGCAGGTAGGCTGTAGGAGTTACCCGCAACGAGGCAAAGACCTTACTCTTTGCGATATAGAAGTTAGCCCCGCCTGCAAGCGTCACCCACTGCGTTTTCCAATACGCCGAGGCGGCTATCTCGCCAAAGTTCTCATCGCTCTCTACGATATAATAACTTGCTTCCGGTTGCAAGGTCAGCTTCTGCCGGCTGTAGGCGTACGATAACTTAATCTGATTGATATCCTTCTCGTCCAGCAACCCTTTCGCCTCTAACCACTGCTCATTCTGAATCGTCTTGTCATCCATAAAGAGAGACAGGTAGGCAGGATTATAGTACTTACGGTAATAGCCCAACTGTATCTGATGCCGGCTTTGAGGTACATAGATGATACAGGCGTTCGTGTTGTTGCGGACATCAAAAAACTTCTGAACGATTCCGGAATCTGCCAACTGGTAGTGGTACATCATCACACGGTTACCTACCGTAAAACGCCACTGAGGCAGGCTGTAAGTGAACTGCAGATAAATATCGTGGTTGAATACATGCCAGCTGCGGTCTGTATCCTTTTCCCGGGTGATCAGGTAATCGCCTTCCACACCCGCCATCATACTTAGTCCTTTCACCGGCAGAGGCGTATTCAGTTCCAGGACAAACATCGGCAGCTGGTCGAAGGATAGCGTGTTGCCTGCATACTGATATCCACCCAACACAAGCAGTTCTGTACCTGCGTCGTTAAACGCGTGGAAATACCTTGCACGCCCCATGATTTTCTGCGAGGTGGAAGCCGGCAACTGAAGATATTGCTGCGTGAGGTAGGTCAGCAACCTGTTTCGCTTGTCAAAGCGGTTGGTCATGTGAAGCGACACATATTCCCGATGACCCTGCTGATACCGATACGACGCATTGGCGTAGAGGTCGGTACGCTGACTGCCGTATAGCACATTCACCGTACCATTGCCGTTGATCTGTTTGCCAAAGCCGCCTTGGCCTTCCACGAACCCTTTCACCGTATCCGGCATTGCCATATTGATATCCAGCACATTGTTCGTGCCGATAGTGCCTTTTGCTACACCCGTGTTGGTGCAAACCTGAATCTTGGCAATGTCCTTGGCTTTCATCTGACTCAGTACCAACCGTGTGTCGCCGTTAACGGGAGCGTTGTCGATTCGCAGATTGTAATCGTCAAGCACATCCTCATAGCCGCTAATCATCAAGTCCGGCATCATATGCAGAATGTCCATCAACGACTCTTCCCCTGTCAGTTCCATTCGCTGAGGGTAAATCATCGTTCGGTCGGCCTTTACCTCGATGACAGGCAGACTGTCCTCGGCATGCATGGAGGCAGCCAGGAAGCAGATGAGTATTACTATGATGAGGGATCGGTACATGCTTTGGCTTGTGAGCGATGTCGTTTCGTGATGCAAAGATACGAAAATTTTCGCATATATGCAAGTTTTTGACGGAAAAAATGCATAAAATGATGTTTTTTTGCGCAAGAACACCAAATGTTGTAACAAAAGTCAAAATTGTGTCGGTGCTTGTCGCTTTTTTTTCGTACCTTTGCAGCAAATTTCAATCACTCATGAAGCACGCATCGCATATTGCACTCATTGCAGTCCTGTTCGGACTCATTCTTTCGTCTTGTCACAAACCCCAACCCATGCCGCGTGAGCAACTCATGCATCGTCTGCGTGTGCTGCAAGAGCAAGGTTGCATGTTCGGCCATCAGGATGATCCGTTCTACGGTATAGGCTGGGCGTACGAGCCTAATCGCAGCGATGTGCTGGAGACCTGCGGCGATTACCCTGCTGTCATGGGCTTCGAACTGGGTGGCATAGAGATGGGTGATGCAAAGAACCTCGATAGTGTTCCGTTCGAGCTCATGCGCCGCGAGATTATTGCTCACCATCAGCGTGGCGGTATAGTTACCATCAGTTGGCATCCGCGTAATCCCCTTACGGATACCGAAGAGCCCCAAGAGTGGCCTGCCGGCAGCGCATGGGAAGCTACCGACGGTACCGTGGCAGCCATCCTCCCGGGCGGCGAGAAGCATCAGATGTTCCTAACATGGTTGGAGCGCGTGCGTGTGTTCCTGTTGTCTTTGCGCACCGAAGATGGTCAGCCTGTGCCGTTCATCTTCCGCCCCTGGCACGAGAACAATGGTGCCTGGTTCTGGTGGGGTGCCACGCATTGCACTGCCGAGGAATACCAAGCCTTGTACAAACTGACGCAAGATAATATCAACAACAGTCTCTTCCCGTCTATCGTTTGGAGCTATTCACCGAATCTCGACGGCAATATGCCTGAAGAGAAGTTCCTGCAATGGTACCCGGGTGACGAGCGCATCGACCTGATCGGCCTGGATGCCTACGAGTGGGGCACTGAGGAAGACTTCGTTCGTCAGACGCGCGCCGACCTCGACGTGCTCTGCCGTTTCTCCGCGCAGCATCACAAGCTTATCGCCCTCACTGAGTGCGGTTTTGCCAATGTGCCTGACCCGTCGTGGTGGGACAGAGTACTGCTACCCATCCTCTGCGACTACCCCTTGTCGTACGCCCTCGTATGGCGCAACGCCGAGCACGAGTTCTTTGGCCCTACGCCCTCTATCCCCGAGAGCGTCACCCATTTCCGCACGTTCCACGACGCCCCGCGCACCTTGTTCTTGAAAGATATTACAAAAAAATAAAATCACCATAATGAAAAAACTTTCTCTTATAATTGCTTTCGCTCTGATGAGTTTCGGAGCAATGAAGGCCGAAGTGCTCTCCAACGAAGAACTTGTTTTGGGCAGTGGCTGGGATGAGTTCAAGCAACTGTTAGTATCGACTACACCCGTGCTCGCAGGTGCGCAAGCCGGCGACGTGATTGCTATCACAGTCAGCGAGGCGGCAAATGATGCACAACTGGTGCTGCAAAACACCTCATGGACGAACCTTGGCGACGAATATGCCAAAGGCATCTCCGCTGCCGGTGTGTACGCGTTTGCGCTCACCGAAGCCGCAGCTGCCGAGGTTAGCACCAACGGCTTTATTGTAAAAGGTATCAACTATACGCTGACCAAGATAGAACTACTCTATCAGCAGACTCTATGGGAGGGCAACCTCGTAGCTACCACCAGTTGGGAACAGACAGATGCATTGAGCAATGCTTTGTTCGCAGACCTGCAAGCCGGTGACCTCTTAGGTGTAACGGTCAGCGAACTGCATCCGGGCGACTGGCACTTGTACGCACTGCGCACCAACTGGACTACCAACGTCATTGAACACAACATGAGTGCCGCCGGCACAGGCATTGATATGCTGACGGCCGACATTGTAACCGGTTTGCAAAACGATCCGGTTATTCTCGTAGGCAGTTATCTGACTGCCACAGCCATCCACACCTACGTGCCCACCAAAGGCGTGCAACCTGCCGGAGAGAATGAGACGATCTGGACAGGCGAGAAAGATTTCGGTGACGCATGGGGAGAATGGGAGACACTTGCTGCTACCTTGTTCGCCAATGCCGTAGAGGGACAACTGCTGCGATTCAAGTTCAAAGACCTGCGTGCCGGTGCACAACTCAAGGTCGGACGCAGCGATTGGGAAGTTATGGACGATACGGAGATTGTATCGTTGAGCGGTCGTTATCAGGACTTCACCATCACCGCCACGATGCTTGCAAAGCTGCAAGAGGGCGGAACCATCATCAGCGGTCTGGGCTTCACGCTCACCGAGGTACAACTGCTTGATCCCGCCTCACTGAAGACGCTCACGCTCTCTGTGCCTGTGACCGAAGATTGGGTGTTCGAGACCAAACCGAGCATCACGATCCATATAGAGAATCCCTACGACGAAGCCGTAACTGCCAATGTCGAAGTGGAGATAGCTACCGACAAGATCGTGGCAGTAGATACACTGACCGCTGTTCGCGAGATTCCCGCCAATGGCAGCGAAGATATAGTCCTTACTACCGAAAACGACCTCGCTGCAGGCTTCTACAAGGCAACCTGCATCGTCAACGATGATCTGGCACGTGCGTTCGTATTCGGTATCAATCCTACCGCCATCGTTTCTGACCCTGATGCGCAGAGCGATTTCGATGAGTTCTGGGCTACTGCAAAAGCGCAACTCGAAGCCATCGAAATGAACGCCACGCTCACAGAGATTCCTGCCAAATCTACCGACGCCCGCAAGGTGTATCTCGTGGAGTTCAACTCCGTACCTGATGGTCTTACCGGCGAGCCCGTTGTTGTTCGCGGCTATTACTGCGAGCCCCAAGACGGCAAGAAGCACCCGGTAATCATGCACTACCTCGGTTATGACTCGGGTTATCGTCCCGGTGGTCAGGATGTTAAGCCCTATTGCCCTTCCGGTGATGCAGAGCCTGACTATGCCGAGTTCTATCTTTCCACCCGTGGTCAGAGCATCAACAACCGTGCAGCCGACGAGCGCGAAGCCGACGGCAAGGGAGACTTCACCAACACCTATGGTGACTGGTTCGCCTTCAACTTCGGCGACAAGGATGGCTACTACTACCGCGGTGCATTCATGGACTGCGTGCAGGCTATCCGCTTCATGGCTACCCGCACCACGAGCGATATGAACAACCTCTTTGCAGAAGGACAGAGCCAGGGCGGCGCATTTACCTATGCCGCAGCGGCACTCTCCGACCACCCGTTCCGCGCTATAGCCCCGGGTATTGCGTTCCTCGGCGACTTCCCCGACTATTTCGACATCGTCAATTGGCCGGCGTACGTAGCCCGCGAGCAACAAGCTGCCCTCAGCATGAGTGACGAGCAGATGTTCGCTTTCCTCTCGTACTTCGATACCAAGAACCTCGCAACATCTATCACCGCCCCCACGCTGGCTTGCATCGGTCTGCAAGACAATGTCTGCCCACCCCACACGAACATCGCGCCGTACAACAACCTGCTCAGCACCGACAAGGAGCTCATCTTCAACCCCGAACTCATGCACCAAGCCGGTGCCACCTGGTACGCGGACATGATGGCATTCTTTGCTGCGCATATCGTAAACACGCCGACCGACGCAGCGAATATTGAGCATCAGCCAAGTTTGGCTGATAAGACCCTCCGCAACGGTCAGCTCCTCATCTTTCGCAACGGCCGCACCTACACCGCCCTCGGTGCACAAGTAAAATAACTCATCGCATTCGTTTAATTCGCTTAATTCGTGAACAATTATGACCTATAAGGAAAAAGTACAAGCACTTCGCGAGCGCCATGAAGCTCTGCTGAACCGCCCAAATGTCAAATGTCAAATGACAAATGGCATATATGACAAGTATCAATATCCTATCCTCACCGCCGAACATACGCCGCTGGAGTGGCGCTATGACTTCTGCGAGCAGACCAACCCATACCTGATGCAACGCATCATGATGAACGCGGTGCTCAATGCCGGTGCTATCCTGTTCGAAGGCAAATATACGGTAGTAGCCCGCGTGGAGGGTGCTGACCGCAAGTCGTTCTTTGCTGTCGCACAATCCGACAACGGTATCGACGGTTGGCGCTTCTGGGATGAGCCTGTCACCCTGCCCAATGGTTGCAACGAACCTGCTACGAACGTCTATGACATGCGCCTGACCCGCCACGAGGATGGCTGGATCTATGGCATCTTCTGCGTGGAGCGTCACGACGAGACCAAGCCCTTCGACACCTCTGCCGCTACAGCTGCAGCAGGCATCGCCCGCACTATGGACCTCAAGAATTGGGAGCGTCTGCCGGATCTCAAATCCCTCTGCCAGCAACGTAATGTCGTACTCCATCCGGAGTTTGTGGACGGCAAGTACGCACTCTACACCCGTCCCCAAGACGGCTTTATCGACACCGGCAAAGGCGGTGGCATTGGTTGGACACTGACCGAGGACATCACCCACGCCGAGGTACGCAACGAACGCATCATCTTCGGCCGTAACTACCACACGATCTACGAGGTCAAGAACGGCGAAGGCCCCGCACCGATCAAGACCGCCCAAGGTTGGCTGCACCTCGCTCATGGCGTACGTAACACCGCCAGTGGTCTGCGCTACGTCCTCTACATGTACATGACCGCCTTGGATGATCCTACCCGCATCATCGCCAAACCCGGTGGCTGGTTCCTCATCCCCGAGGGCAGTGAGTACATCGGTGACGTGATGAACGTAGCCTTCGCCAACGGATGGATTGCCAACGAAGACGGCAAGGTGTTCATCTACTACGCTTCCGCCGACACGCGTCTGCATGTAGCCACAACGACCATCGATCAGCTCATCGACTACTGTCTCCACACTCCCGAAGACGGCTTAACCACCACCGCCTCCGTCGAAACCATCAAAGCCCTTGTAGCCAAGAACAGATCCAACAAATAGGAAAAATCCCATATTCCCACATTTCTCCCAACGCCCACAATCTAGTGGGCGTTGGGTCTTTTTTATCCCGTGGCTATTCCCTTAGCAATCTCGTACATGTATGCGCGCGAAAGATTGCATTTTTTACTTTTCCTTACCATTTATGCTAAAAAATGCATTCGCCTCTTGCATATTTAATTTATTTTTTGTATCTTTGCACGCAGAATTTATAAAAGGAGACTTTTTTGTGCATGTATAAGATTGCATTAAATACTGAGCAAGACATTATCCGTCAGAGAGCGCGATCTGCTGTTGAGGCTATGCGCAACCAAAGCGAACTGAATGGCAATGCTGCTATGTCGCTCGAGGACATCAACCGCGAGATTCAACAAGTTAGACAAAATGCGTCATGAGATGTAATCATTACGTTCAAGATGCCAATTGGCATCTTGAACACACAGATAAGAGCACAAAAACAATAAGTTATAATTATGATATACCAAATTGGCATCACAAACTCGTAAAATATGAGCGATATAGCATTAATACAAAGAAAGATATATGAAGTCCGTGGTCAGAAGGTTATTCTTGACCGCGATTTAGCAGCTTTGTATCAAGTTGAGACACGTGTATTAAATCAATCCGTTAAGCGCAATAAGGAACGTTTCCCCGAAGACTTCATGTTCCAACTCACTCAAGAAGAGTGGCAAGACATCTCATCACAAACTGTGATGACATCACCCTCAACTTTGACATCACAAATTGTGATCTCAAACGGACGAGGTGGTCAACGATATATGCCTTATGCCTTCACGGAGCATGGTGTTGTGATGCTTGCATCGCTGTTACGCAGCGATATTGCGATTAGAATGAGTGTGCAGATTACACGAGCTTTTGTTGCGATGCGTCAGGCATTAACGGCTATGGCAGCAACAGAAGCTAAAATTGAATTGTTAAACGAAAAGATAGAACGTCTAAATTTATATATAGAGGATGTCATGCACGACCAAAACGACATCAATGAAGCGCAGCGCGCGATAAACGACGAAACAATGATGCAATTGGAATTGATAAACGAGTCGTTAGCTGAATTACAAGCACGACCTCAACCGCGGCGCATGATCGGCTATGAGGCAATCGATAACGAGAGGAAAGCGCAATCTAAAAGAGACGAAAAATTATCATAAAATCCCCGCTTGCGGATAACAAAGCAAGCCGTCATCTGCAGACATGATGTTCCCCCGATGAAACGGGGAAAACGAGCACGCAAAGCGTGCAGAGGAAAAATGGGAAAGTGTATAGCATTGCTGAACTCAACAGCAGAAAAAAATGAGATGAAGGAGTGCCTCGGATGGCACTCCGAGTGAAGCGCCCGAGGCGTTCCCACGCCAAGGAATATGCGCAAACAAAGAATAATCGTGGCAATGCCACACCACATATAAAATAAAGCGTAATAAGCCAAAACTTGATGTCTTGGAACTTCGACAACTTCAAGAATCATTTTAGTAATTCAAGTACGGTTTATGCACGCTCACGTTTCCAGCGTGAGTTTTCCGTGCGTAAATTTGAATTACTAAAGGTAGTCGAAGACCTCAAGACATCAAATGAAGCCGCGAAAGCGCACGCTTTTTATGTCATACAGATAAGTAAAACATGTAAAAGTCAAAACGATATGAAACGATTACTTTTTATTTTTACGATGTTAATTACTACCATCAACATCAATGCAGAAAAACAATGCGATGTTATTTTGACGATAAATAATTTTCAAATACCTTGTACTATCGTCAAAATTGGTGAAACGGAAGTACAGTACAAAGAATGTCCGTCTACAATTGATAAACTTGTTATTGTAAGCATCAACGACATCCAAAAAATCTATTTGTCAGATGGCACAATAATGGATTACACACAGAGCTCTACTCAAATTGCAACTAATGTAAAGCAACAAGAAAATGATGCATCGGAATCGTCTAAAAAGCCTAAAGTGGTTAATGTTGGTGAAGAAATTAGGCTATTATCGTCTTCAACTTCTGTTCAACAACAGAAAGACAAGGATGTCCGCCGGACAGAACAACCTAGTATCCCAAAACCAATGGAAGAGGAAAAACTCACTCAGAATATGCCTCAAAGTGAGGTGTATGACATCATCCTCACGACAGATGCAAATAAGATAGAAGCAAAAATCACGGAAGTATCCAAGTCCGAAATCAGATATAAAGAGAAGGACAATATTGATGGTCCTACTTTTGTTTTAGACGCCTCCGATATACATTCAATCCTTTATGCAAACGGAAAAGTAGTCTTATACAACCAACAAAGCACAGACAACACGTCCAACAATATCAATACTGCCGCAAATGTGACAAATGTTACTCGCCGCATAAAATATATAAGAAAAGATTTTGAATCTCCCTGTCTTTGTGATAATGTTAAAATCGAAATAGGTGAAGCTTACAACGATTGGAAAAAATGGTTGGATTATATCAATATAGTGGAACATATAAACATACATAAATATAGGTCGATCTATGTATTCCCCATAGATATTACTCAAATACAATTATCTGACAATCAGTACTTCGCCGTTGCAGAAGCGCTTGAATCTTTCCCGAATATAATAAGAGAACACATTATTTCCAAATTTAATCACTTGAATGTAATAGTTGTTGATACATATGATGAAGTTCAAATGCCAGAAGCATCTATCGGTCTATGTCTTCGCTTTGATGAATTTGAGTTGATTAGCAATGATTCCGGAATACAAAAAATAACATTGTCAGGAGTAGTAATAGACAACAAGCATAACCATTTGTTTGATTTCAAGCAACGGCATTTGACAATGATGAACAGATCAGTATTAGTAAACCTAAAAAAGGAATTCAAGAATTTTGCAGAAGATATCTGCCGAATATTTGAAAACTTACGATAGAATGGTCTATTAAAATAAAGAGAGTGTTGAGCCATGAAACAGAAATTCTATATAATAGCTATTTATACGGCAATCATGTGTATTGCATCTGCCGCTTACGCCCAAGATATCATTGTTACAAATGATGCGCAAAAAATTGAGGCAAAAATTATTGAGGTTTCCAAAACTGCAATTAAATACTTGGAATCGGATAATCTCAATGGTCCTACGTTCGTCCTTGAGACTAAAGATTTAAATTCGATTATATATTCCAATGGTAAAATTGTGCTATACAATCAAAGAGTTGAAGACCCGGCAAAGGAAACACAGCCAACGACAGCACCGTTGCCAAACGCGGAGGCAATCCTTGAAACGACGAGTCATGCTGTTGAAAATGCATCACAGTTGAACCCTTCTATGAATTATCAGAAAGATAAAGAAGAACAACATGTAGAAATGTCTAAAAGTCAGCAAACAATAGTTCAAGAATCCGATGATGTAGCAAAGAAAGACCTAAGCCTTGCTAAAGTTACGTGTTTTAGTGGTGTGTTTGTCTTTACAGATTGTACGCCTGTTGAACAATACGACGTATTAGGTGAAGTGTATTATGACAAGAAAGGCAAGCAACACGCCACTACACTTTATTCCTACAATTATGCCACTAAATCAATAAATACTACTGGTATGACATACTCGGAATCCCCACAATACACAGACATCCGCGATGGGCTTATTATTCAATCTGTTATGGCTAATAGGCAAGTTGAAGGAATTATTGTCACTCTAACAAAAGAAGGAGAAGGGCGTGCTACTTTGATAAAATTCAAAGATGGGGTAAAAGACAAAGATCTTGCCCGCGTAAACACTCATTTGGGGTTATTTGTTTTCACGGATTGTATGCCCATTAATAATTATACTTTCGTTGGCAAAATTAATCGTGCAGGTGGTCTGAATGGTGATTATAATGTTTTGAGAGATAAACTTCTTAAGAAAGTGAATAACAAATACCCTACCGCTCAAGGAATAATCCCTCGTTTTGTATCTGGAGGAAATGATACAGTCGAAGCTATAAGATTTTAATAATTGTATAAGCATGACCCTTGGGGCATAAAATTGCCTGAGACAACTTGTTGTTGTTCATTGCCTTACGCATCAAGTTTCCAATAGGGTCTATTGGACATAATTCTTGCCAGTGGTAAAGATTAGCAAAAAAGTGTCGGTGAATGCCGACATTTTTTTGTACCTTTGCACCGTGAAATAAAATGGCAGATGACATGACACCAACAGATCTCAAGCAATCGGCACGTGAGGTGCTCGAAGATAATATATTAGCCTACTGGCTCAACCTGCGCGACAAGGAGCGCGGCGGGTTCTACGGGCAGGTGACCGGCGACGAAATCCTCGTTCCCGACGCTCCGCGTGGGGCAATCCTCAATGCGCGCATCCTGTGGTCGTTTGCTTCCGCCTATCGTATTCTGCATAAGCCCGAATACCTGCAAGCAGCACAGGAAGCCAAGCGCTACATTGAGGCGCACTTCATCGATCTCGAGCACGGCGGCTGCTTTTGGTCGGTAACAGCTGATGGCAAACCCCTCGACACCCACAAGCAGTTCTATGCCCAAGCATTTATGCTCTATGCCTTCAGCGAGTATATCCGTGCCACAGGCGACGAGACAGCCCCCCCCATAGCCGAGTCGTTCTTCCGCGTCTTAGAAGATTACGGCCGTGACCGCCAATATGGCGGCTATGTAGAAGCTGCGTCGCGTGACTGGCAGCCACTCACCGACATGCGCCTGAGTGACAAGGACGAGAACACCGTCAAGTCGCAGAACACCAATCTGCATGTGCTCGAGGCCTACACCAATTACTACCGCATTGCACCCACAGCCGAGGTACGCGAGGCACTTCTCTCGCTCATCAACACCATGCAATGTCATGTCATTCTCCCCAGCGGTCACCTTGGTCTCTTTTTTGACGAGCAGTGGCAACCGACAAGCGCCCAGTTTAGCGCAGGTCATGATATAGAATGCTCCTGGCTACTCAAGGAAGCAGCCAATGTCCTCGGTATCGATTGCGACGATACAGTTCGCCGGCTAGCACAAGCCGCACAAGAAGACCTCCACACCGACGGCTCAATCGGCGAACACACGTGGTGGGAAGAAGCCGAAGCAGTGGTCGGATTCATCAATCTTTGGCAAATGCCCCAGAATAGACCGGCTACGCCTGAAAGAGAAAAGACCGCTGACGCTGAAAGAGAAAAGCCTGAAATGTATTGGCAATTGGCTGAGCGGACATATGGATATATATTGGATAAACTCATAGACAAGGAGCACGGCGAGTGGTTCTGGGAGATCCTGCCCGACGGCACTCCCAACCGCAAAGAGGACAAAGCCGGGTTCTGGAAATGCCCGTACCACAACTCCCGCATGTGCTTTGAACTCATCGAGCGCCTTGGCTAAATGCCTAATTGGCAAAATAGATGAAAAAAATGGTAAATGATTAAATGGTAAATGAATAGATGAAACCCTACAAGTTTGCTCCCTACCTCCGCACCATGATCTGGGGAGGGTACCAGATAGCTCCTTTCAAAGGTATCTTCACCGCGCAGCCGAACATCGGCGAGTCGTGGGAGATAAGTTCCGTTCCCGGCCATGAGTCCGTAGCCATCGAGCGCGGCATCATCGGCGATGTGGATACCGGCCTCAACCTCACCCAGCTCATCGACAAGTACAAAGGTCTGCTGGTCGGCGAACGCGTCTACAAGAAGTTCGGCAATCAGTTCCCGCTGCTGGTGAAGTTCATCGACTCACGTCAAGACCTCAGCGTACAAGTCCACCCCGATGACAAACTGGCCATGGAGCGCCATGGCTGCTTGGGCAAGACGGAGATGTGGTACGTACTCAAAGCAGATGTAGGCTCCAAGATCTACTCCGGCCTCAACCGCTCTATTACCCCCGAGGAGTACGAGCGTCTGGCTACCGCCGAACCCGTCAACGGCCACTCGCCGATGCAAGATGTCATTGCCACGCACGAGGCACATCAGGGCGATCTGTACTTCCTGCCCGCGGGTCGACTGCACGCCATCGGTGCGGGGAACTTCCTGGTGGAGATCCAGGAAACCTCCGACATCACCTACCGCGTCTACGACTTTGGCCGCAAAGATGCTCAGGGCAAACCCCGCGAACTCCACATAGAGCAAGCCAAGGATGCCATCGACTACCGCGTGTGGCCTGAGTACCGCACGAGTTACGACTCCACCAAGCCCAACTCCGAGCTTATCCACTGCCCGTACTTCACCGTCAACCGCGTCGTGGTACAAGTTGCCGCCGAGGTCGATCTGCATACCGACTCGTTCGTGGTGGTAGTCTGCCTCTGGGGCGAAGCAAACATCAACGGCATCCGCGTCAAGCAGGGCGAGACACTGCTCGTGCCCGCCTCCGAGAATGTCCTCTACATCTTCGGCAACGCCACGTTCCTGACCGCCACGATGTAATATTGCCCGCCGAAATTTATTTACTGGATTGCACAAACAGAAAGAATTTTATTCTTTTTTGAACATTTAAAGCGCTAAAATTTGCAAAAATGGAAAAGTTTTTGTAAATTTGTGGCGCTTTTTATGCGCTTACGCGTGAAAGCGGTGGATTATTGGAGTCAACAACAACCCATAAAATTAGTTTAATTCGCTTAATTCGTGAACAATAATTAATTCGTGAACAAATAATAACAACATAATGAAACATTTTTCGGAATACAAGCAGTTGGATTTGCCCGGATTGAGCCGCGAGGTGCTGGCGCAATGGGAGAATGAAGATTTATTCAAGCAAAGTATAGCCATCCGCGAGGGGCATACACCTTTCCTGTTTTTTGAAGGTCCGCCGTCGGCGAACGGAATGCCGGGTATTCACCACGTTCTGGCTCGTACCATCAAGGATACTTTCTGCCGCTACAAGACGATGCAGGGCTATCAGGTACAACGCAAAGCCGGTTGGGATACCCACGGTTTGCCCGTAGAACTCGGCGTGGAGAAAAAACTCGGCATCACCAAGGAGGATATAGGCAAAAAGATCAGCGTCGATGAGTACAACGCCGCGTGCCGCCAAGAGGTGATGAAATATACCCGTGAGTGGACGAACCTGACCAAACAGATGGGTTACTGGGTCGACCTCGATCATCCGTATATCACCTACGATAACAAGTACATCGAGACCCTCTGGTACCTCCTGAAACAATTGTATCAGAAAGGTTACTTGTACAAGGGCTACACCATCCAGCCCTACTCCCCTATGGCAGGTACGGGCCTCAGCTCCCACGAGCTCAACCAACCCGGCTGCTACAAGGATGTCAAGGACACGACCTGCACCGCGCAATTCGCCATGCATGGCGAATGCCCGCAACTAACAACCGAGCTGCCGGTGTATTTCCTGGCATGGACGACGACTCCGTGGACGTTGCCCTCGAACACTGCGCTTTGCGTAGGTCCGAAGATCGACTACGTGGCAGTCAAAGGTCAGAACCCCTACACCGAACAGGAAGCCATCTATATCCTCGCCGAGGCACGTCTCGCAGCCTACAGCAAGGAGCTTGGCGAAACACCCGAGATCCTCGCACGCTTCAAAGGCTCTGACCTCGTCGGCTTGCATTACGAGCAGCTCTTCCCGTGGGTGAAGCCCGTAGATTACAACAAAGAGCAAGACCTCATCATCGACCGCAGCGCCGATGCCTTCCGCGTAATCAGCGGTGACTACGTTACCACCGAGGATGGTACAGGTATCGTACATATCGCCCCGACCTTCGGTGCAGACGACAAACGCGTTGCCGAAGCAGCCGGAGTACCTGCTCTTTACCTCATCACCCGCAACGGCGAGACGCGCCCGATGGTCGATTTCACCGGCAAGTATTGGCTCACCGATGAGCTGCACGAAGCCTTCGTCCGCGACTTCGTCAACACCGATCTCTACTCTGTCTGGGCAGGACAGTTCGTCAAGAACGCTTACGACAAGGCGAACTTCTGGACAGACAGCAAGTACGACGAAGCAAAAGCCCTCAAGGCCGAGAACATCGATATCCGCCTATGCATGCAGATGAAGCAAGCCGGCTCGGTGTTCAAGATCGAGAAGCACGTGCACAACTACCCGCACTGCTGGCGCACAGACACGCCTATCGTCTATTACCCGCTCGACTCATGGTTCATCCGCTCCACAGCAGCCCGCGAGCAGATGATAGCCCTGAACCAAACCATCAACTGGCAACCCGAATCAACCGGTACAGGACGATTCGGCAAGTGGCTCGAGAACCTCAACGACTGGAACCTGAGCCGCAGCCGCTACTGGGGCACACCGCTTCCTATATGGCGCACCGAAGACGGACAAGAGGAAATCTGCATCGGTAGCATCAAGGAACTGTTTGCCGAGATCGACAAATCCGTCAAAGCAGGCTTCATGGCCTCCAACCCCTGGCCTAACTTCAAGGTAGGCGACTACAGCGCCGACAACTACGCTCCCGCCAACATCGATCTGCATCGTCCGTACGTGGACGGTATCATCCTCGTTTCCCCGAGCGGCAAACCCATGAAGCGCGAACTCGATCTCATCGACGTTTGGTTCGACTCCGGCGCTATGCCTTACGCCCAGAACCACTACCCCTTCGAGAATCAGGACAAGCCCCGCACGGCAGACTTCATCTCCGAAGGTGTGGATCAGACCCGCGGATGGTTCTTTACCCTGCACGCCATCCACACAATGATCGACAACGAGGTCGCTTTCCGCAACGTCATCAGCAACGGTCTGGTACTCGACAAGGTCGGTGCCAAGATGTCCAAACGCCTCGGTAACGCCGTTGACCCCTTTGGTGCAATGGATCAGTTTGGCGCTGACGCTGTGCGCTGGTACATGCTCACCAACTCTGCCCCGTGGGATAACCTCAAGTTCGATCCCGAAGGTGTAGCCGAGGTGCGCCGTAAGTTCTTTGGCACCCTCTACAACACTTACGCCTTCTTTGCTCTCTACGCCAATGTTGACAAATGGGAGACTCGAAAACGAGACGTAAACGACACGATAACGACACGTAAACGAGACGTAAACGAATCGGGCTCATATGCTGAGATCGACCTGTGGATTCTATCCAAACTCAACTCTCTCATCAAGGAGGTTACAGCCGCTTACGATGCGTACGAACCGACTAAAGCCGGACGTGCTATCTCGGACTTCGTGCAAGACGACCTGAGTAACTGGTACGTGCGCCTCAACCGTAAACGTTTCTGGGGCGGGGAGATGGATGCCGACAAGCAGGCTGCCTACGAGACCCTGTACACCTGCCTGAAGACCATCGCCCAGCTCATGGCACCGAATGCACCGTTCTACGCTGATCGCCTCTACCGCGACCTGGTTGGTACAAGCGTTCACCTCGCCGATTGGCCTCAAGCCGACGAAGCAATGATCAATACCGACCTCGAGCGCTCGATGTACCTGGCTAACCAAGCCACCTCGATGATCCTCTCGCTGCGTAAGAAAGCCGAAAAGAACGTGCGCCAACCGCTGCAGAAAGCCGTTATCCCCGTTCAGGATGACGCTACCCTGCAAGCCCTGAACCACGTGGCTGACCTTATCCGCGCCGAAGTGAACGTCAAGGAACTCGACATCGTGCCTGCCGACAAATCCGAAGTCAAACTGGTCAAGAAGATCAAACCGCAGTTCAAAGTCCTCGGCAAGAAAGTCGGTGCACAAATGAAAGAACTGGCGGCGGCTATCAATGCCATGAGTCAGGAAGACATCGCGAAGATGGAAGCTAATTCGGCTTTCGACCTTCGACTTTCGACTTTTGACTATACACTCCTCCCCGAGGATGTGGAGATCGTGACCGAAGATATGCCGGGCTGGCTGGTGCTCAACAACGGTGTGCTGACCATCGCCCTCGACATCGAACTAACCCCTGAACTCATCGAGGAAGGTATAGCCCGCGAGCTGATCAACCGTCTGCAGAACCTCCGCAAGTCGAGCGGCCTGGAGATAACCGACCGCATCCTTGTGCAGATCGTTCGCAACGACAGCATCAACGCTGCCGTAGAGCACTGCAACGACTATATCGCTTCGCAGATCCTTGCTAACAGCATCACGCTCGTTGACAGCCTCACTGACGGCACTCCGATCGAAGATATGAACATCATCGTTAAAATAACCAAAGCATAACAAAATAACTTAAGCATAACGCATCCGCCAAGTTTGGCGGATCAAAAATCATCACAAACATGAAAAAATTGTATTATTTGGCAGTAGTTGCCGTAGTAGGTTTGGTAATGAACAGTTGCGGATTCATGGGCGGTGGCTCAACGACCGACGAGCCTAAGTTCCAACTCAGTGACCTGCAAGGATACTGGCAGGAGAACAACACCGAGCACTTCGTGAACTTCACCACAGAGAAATCCGACGAGAACCCCTACTATCTCGGTTACGAGTGGGATGAAGCCGACGAAGTGGAGGAGCAGGACATCCTTGATGCCCGCGAGGCATTGGGGCACCCGGGTAACGGATGGTTCAAGTACGACTTAAAGACCAGCGACGGCAACCTGACCGAGATCCATCTTATGGATAACGAGGGTGCTGAGATCCCGAAAGTATATATCGTATCCAAACTCAAAGACGGCGCGCTGGAGTACTACGAGAAGGATCATGCAAGCATCAAGTACTCGTTTACCAAGTTGAGCCAAGTAAAATAAATCCTTCGCTATATGAAAACCGCACTGAAAGTCATCGGTTGGACGCTGCTTAGCCTGGTGGTGGTAGTGGTGGCAGCGGTATGTATCGTGGTGCATGTGGTATTCACGCCGGCCAAGTTGACGCCCATAGCCCGCGACGTAGCAGCCAAGTTCATCACCTGCCAATATGAGATAGGCGAGGTGGATTTGACCTTCTTCTCCACATTCCCGCGTTTCGGCTTGCGTGCCGACGGCTTGCTGCTCGTCAATCCCAAACAGGGAGCACAGAACGATACGGTCGTCGAAGCCAAACACGTAGTGGCAACAGTCGATGTGATGGAGTTCTTGAACCATAAGAACCTGCACATTCACGAAGCTACGCTCGCCGGTGCAAGTGTCAACTTCTTCATCGCTCCGGATGGAACGAACAACCTGACCGAGGTGTTTGTCAGCTCACCCGACACGACCAAAGAAGACGATTCGGATTTCGAGTTGCCGTTCCGGGCACTACGTGTCGACGGTTTGCGCTTGCAGGCCAAGAAAATAACCTTCGTAGATGCCAAGGATACCATCGATGCCTCGTTAGGTACAACCGAACTCAGCGCCAAGGCCGAGAGTTGGGACGACATGCTCCTTAGTCTGGATGCGCAAAACATCTGCGCACGGCTTAAAGGCGAAACCTACGCCGACAACCTGCACCTCGAACTCATTGCTCCCATGGCAATGGATCTGGATAAGATGCACTTTGCCTTCGATGGTGCACACCTTGCACTCAATAATTTCGACTTGCGTCTGGAAGGTGACGTGACACTCGGCGACGATATCGACCTTGATGTCAAGCTGCAAACAGGGAAGTGGCAAATCAAACCGCTGCTGGCACTCGTTCCCACCTCATTCACCAAGAGCCTCAAAGACCTGGATGTTGACGGCAAAATCCAACTCGATGCTACAGCCAAAGGACTGTTCGGCGACAATAAGATGCCGCTCGTAAAAGCGCACCTGACACTGGATGACGGTGAGGGCAGTTACAAACCGCTGCCTTACACCCTGCGCGATCTTTCGCTCAACGCTGATGCCGACCTCAATCTGAACAAAGGACAGCAATCGAACGTAATCATCAACAGCCTGGCTGCAAAAACCAAACAGAGCGCACTTGCAGCCAACGGAACAGTCAACGACCTGTTGGGCAACATGCTCCTTGACCTGCAACTCACGCTTGATGCCAACCTGCCGGACTTCGCATACTTCCTGCCCAAACAGATGACTCTTAACGGTCGTACCAAAGGCACAGCCCATGCAAAAATAGCATTGGATGACCTGACGAAGATGAACCTGAACAAAGGCAAGATTGCTGCCGACCTCACACTCACGGATATCCACTATCAGATGGATTCGATGATTGCCGACCTGGGCAAGACGCAAGCGAATATACAGATCCCGAATGCCAATCCCACCAAACCCAAGGCGAACTGGGTACGACTGGATCTGACAACCGACAAAGTGGATTTCTCGATGGCTACCCCGCTGGAGGCACATATGCAGAAGTCAAACATCCGTCTGGAGTCGGGTAACGTACTGTCAAATGACCCAGTGCTGTACGCAGCCGTCGGTTTGCAATCCGACAAGCCACTTGTAGCACAGATGGATTCGATGGGCGGCACAATCGATGCGCCGAACCTGAGCGCTTATGCCGAGTACAACACCAAAGATACGACCGTGATGCCCGTGCTGCAAGCAACGATAGCTTGTCAGAAACTCGACGGATTCTTTAAGGACATACAAGCCAAACTCGGTGCTACGAACCTGGAAGCATCGGTTAGCGGCGGACGCAAAGACAAATCCGCTCCGCGGCTGAAGGCGAAGATCAACACCCAAGCCCTGGATGCAAAGATGGGCAACGAACTGGCTGCCACAACAGGCAAGTTGTCGCTCGAAGCCGCAGCGCGCTACAACCCAAAGGGCGAAAACGTACTGCTGCAATGGAACCCGCGCTTGAAGGTGAACCTGAAACAAGGCGAAGTGCTGATGCCCGAACGGCTGCCCGAGCCGGTAATTATCCCGTCGATTGAGTTCGCATATTCCAACCGCCTAACGGAGATCGACAACTCGCGCATCGAACTGGGGCAGTCGGATCTGAACCTGAAAGGTTACGTGCGTAACATAGGCAAGTGGTTCCGCCACGACACGATCCTGGAAGGCGAGCTGAACATCGTTTCCGAACACTGCGACGCCAACCAGCTGATGCTCTGGTTCAGCGATGACAGCGGAAGCGAGGAGCAACCGACAACAGGCGAAGCCTCACAAACAGCCCAAGGCTCATCAACAAGCGAATCTTCATCAACAGCCGAAGGCTCACAAACAGGCGAAGCCTCAGAAAAAGAGCCGTTCTTAGTGCCTACAGACGTGAATCTGGCACTGCACACCCATATGCAAGAGGTAGAGGTGTTCAACCAGGTGGCCAAAGATCTGAAAGGCGGCATCTATATCAACGATGGCACACTGGTACTCGATGAGGTAGGTTTCGTATGCCGTGCAGCCAAGCTGCAACTGACAGCTATGTACCGCACACCACGCCGCAACCACCTGTATGTCGGACTTGACTACCATATGATTGACGTGGATATCGACGAACTGACATCGATGATACCGAGCCTGGAGGAGATGATGCCTATGCTGAGCAGTTTTAAGGGCGCTGCCGAGTTCCACCTGGCTGCCGAGACTTACACCAACAGCCAGTATAAGCCGAAGATGAGTACGCTGCGCGGAGCTGCTTCGCTGACCGGCAAAGATCTGGTAGTGCTGGATGGCGAGACCTTCTCGCAGATAAGCAAACTGCTGCTGTTCAACAAGAAGACTGAGAACCGCATCGACTCGCTCAATGCCGAGATAACGATATACAAGAACGAGATTGATGTCTATCCGCTCTGCGTGCAGATGGACAACTATATGGTTGCCCTGGGCGGACGACACAATACGAACATGACGTTCGACTACGATATCAACGTACTCAGCCCTATCTACCTGGGCGTGAACATAAGCGGCACGATGGACGACCTGAGCATCAAACTCGCCAAGTGCAAATACGCCCAGGACTTCCGTCCCAAGTGGTACCAGAAAGCCGACACGCAATCCAAAGAACTGCGTGAACGCATCAAACAATCGATGGAGAAAAACGTGCGCATTAAGTAATCGCATCCGCCAAGTTTGGCGGATCATAATCACCCAAGCATCCGCCATGATTGGCGGATCAAGAGTACAACGTAACAGCATCCGCCATGCTTGGCGGATCAAGAGTACAACGTAACAGCATCCGCCAAGTTTGGCGGATCAAAATACACCAAATATGAAAAAAACTATTATTTTAGGAGCAATTGCTATGAGTTTATTAGCATGCAATTCAAGTAACCCTTTGTTGGAGCAGCCCGCTACGCCATTCGGCGTGCCGGCGTTCAACCAAGTGAAATTGGAACATTATATGCCCGCTTTTGAGCAGACTATAGCCGAGAACAAAGCTGAGATTGACGCTATCGTTGCCAACGAGGAAGCGCCTACCTTCGCCAACACGATCGAGGCACTGGATCGCAGCGGTCTGCTTCTGGAGCGTGTAGCCGGCGTATTTTTCAACGTACTGGAAGCCGACGGCAACGACGAGATGGATGCTATAGCCGAGAAGGTCAGCCCGATGATGACTGAACTGTCATCGTACATCACGCTGAATGACGGCTTGTTTGCCCGCGTAAAAGCCGTATATGACGAGCGCGAATCGCTCGATCTCACCCCCGAACAGATGCGTCTGCTCACTGAGACCTACAAAGGGTTTGCCGACAATGGTGCCAACCTGCCGGCTGAGCAGAAGGAGCGCCTGAAAGCCATCAACGAGGAACTGGGTCTGCTCTCACTCCAGTTCGGCCGTAACGTGGTGGCTGAAACCAATAGTTGCCAACGTTTCGTGACCAACGAAGAGGAGCTGAAAGGTCTGCCCGAAAGCGCCAAAGCCGCTGCGGCTGAGGAAGCTGCCGCTGCCGGTCACCCGGGTGAGTGGCTATTCACACCCAAGCGCACCAGTTTCACACCGGTACTGCAGTACTGCGAGAACCGCGAACTGCGCAAACAACTGCTCATGGATTATACCACCCGCGCCAACCACGGCAATGACAACGACAACAAAGCCGTTATCATCCGGGAGATGGAGTTGCGTATAGAACGTGCCAAACTCTTCGGATACGACAACCCTGCCGACTATATTCTGAAGGACTGCATGGCTAAAGACCATCAGACGGTCGATGCGTTCCTGCAGTCGGTTTGGGCTCCATCGCTGGCTGCTGCCAAGCGTGAAGCTGCTGCCCTGCAAGAATTGCTCAACAAGGATTTTCCGGGCGAGAAACTGCAGCCCTGGGATTGGTGGTTCTATGCCGAGAAACTGCGCAAAGCCAAATATGCGCTGGATGAAGAGGAACTGAAGCCTTACTTTGAGCTGGGTAACGTTCGTCGCGGTGCGTTTGGCGTAGCTACAAAGCTCTACGGCTTACAATTTGAGCCGTTGCAGGATATGCCTGTATATAACCCCGAAGTGGAGGTATTCAAGGTAACCGATGCCGAGGGGAATCTGATAGGTATCCTCTATACCGATTATTTCCCCCGTGCCGGCAAACGTCCGGGTGCGTGGATGAATCAGATTCTGCCGCAATACATCGATGCCGAGGGTGTGGATCACCGTCCCGTAATCATCAACGTAGGTAACTTCAACAAGCCGTCGGCCGGCAACCCCTCGCTGCTGTCAATGGACGATGTAGAGACCCTGTTCCACGAGTTCGGCCACGCCCTGCACGGTCTGCTCTCCAGAGCACACTACAAGAGCCTGAGCGGTACGAACACTCCGCGTGACTTCGTGGAGCTGCCCAGCCAGTTCATGGAGAACTATGCCTACGAGCCCGAGGTGCTGAAGACGTACGCCTTCCATTATCAGACCGGTGAGGTTATTCCTGACGCGCTGATCGAGAAGATCAACAAGGCAGGCAAGTTCAACCAGGGCTTTGTAACCACCGAGCTGCTGTCGGCTTCTATTCTGGATATGGATTTCCATGAGTTGACAAGTGCAGAGGGGTTGGACGTTGATGCTTTTGAGGCTGAGAGCCTTAAGAAGATGAGTATGATCGACGAGATCATCGTTCGCTATCGTCCTACGTTCTACAACCATATCTTCACCACCGGTTACGAGGCAGGTTACTACAGCTACACATGGTCGGCTGTATTGGATGCTGATGCATTTGCAGCCTTCAAAGAAACAGGCAACCTGTTCGACGCCGAGACAGCTGCACGCTTCCGTCACCTGCTTGAGCAAGGTGGCACACGCGATGCACAAGAATTGTATCTTGAGTTCCGCGGTAAAGATGCTGACCCGCAACACCTGCTACGCAGAAAGGGATTCATTGAGTGAAATACTTCCTGCGTCATATAGTCACAATGCCCACACCGATAGCGCTTTTGCTGTTGGTGTGTGCATTGGGCATGTGGACTGTAGATTATGTGCGTATGCCGGAAACATGGAGTATGCTCTTGCTCTCGCAAAGCCTGTCTCTGACCAATGCCATTCTGCTATGTTGCATCCTTCTGCGTGCCAAGGCATCATCGCACTTCTCGTTGATACCGGCAATCCTGTATATAGTGACGGTAGCCGTGTTTCCTACTTTGCGGCTGCACTGGTTGCCACAACTCATTGTGCTGCTCCTGCAGGTCTTCCTGCTGCTCACCCGCGAGATGTCGGACTCTAACGAGCCGAACGGAATAGTGTTTTTTGTCAGTATGCTTTTTTGTATCAGTTCGCTATTCTGCCCGGATGCGTTATGGTTCATCGTCTATCTATGGGTTGTGGTCTTGATACAAGGTAGTTTCTCGTTACGCACAGTGCTGGCATCACTATTTGCTGTGGCACTATGCGGAATCTATTACTTCATCGCCATATACATGGGGTGGTTGGAGCCACACGATTGGTCTGAACTCGTTCGCAGAGAATGGTTCGGCAACCTACGGTCTCCAATGTTAACAGGAACTATCGGTATCTTGATCCTGATGTTCTTTTATCTTACGGGAGCTGCCTTTCGCCGTAGTTCGTACGACTTGGTTAGTACGCGTATATTACTCTACCATGTAGTGATGCTCGGACTATTATCGTTACCACTTATCCTGTTATCCACCACACGGTCGGATAGTCTCGCAGCCCTTCCCCTGTTCGTTGCATCGACAGAAAGTATATATCTATTACAAAAAGAGAGTGAATCACGCGGAATCACTCTCCTAATATATCTAACTGTTGCTATAGGATTATACATAACCCTATTGTTGCATCTATAAATCTTTTTGGTTATCTATCAATCGATATCCCTTGTTGTGAACACTGATTATTTGCCTGTTAGTGCCCACTAAATGATGCCTTAGATGATTGATATACACACTTAGACTTCTGCTGGCAAAATACGATTCCTGGCTCCACAAATTCCTAAGAATAAGATTTCTATCCACCGTTTCATTCAAGTTGCGGCACAAGATAAGCAGCAGATCATTCTCACGGGCGGATAGATGCTTGTCGTTGAGCGTTTGACGTACAGAATCGAAATGCACACCATTACCTAAATCAAACTCCACTTCAGCATTTTTCTTGTTCAGCTGGCAACGACGCATAATAGCGCGAATCTTGCACAACATAATATCCATGGGGCAAGGTTTGTTCAGGTAGTCATCACAACCCAACTCGTATGCACGAATTATATCCTCACTCGCCTTACGTTCAGTCAGAAAGATCACCGGCACCTCACTGCCGGAAGTACGGATATCTTCCAGTAACTCGAATCCGTTCTTTTGCGGCATATTGATATCCAGCAAACATAAATCGTAGTGCTGTTGTTGAAAGCGAATCCAACCTTCCTCCCCATTCATGCAATGCTCCACTTCGAAGTTCATCCGCCTTAGGTAATCAGCGAGAAGACTCCCCAACGCCAAATCGTCTTCGCACAACAAGAGGCGAACTTTCTCTAATTCCAATCGAGACATATTATGCAATAATTTAGTATCTGTTAATGAAAATTTACATTTTTTGGTGGTTTTTACACCTGTTTTAACAATACAATATTCGTGCCAAACATTTTTTAATAAAAAAAAATGCTTCAACTATTGTATATTTGAAAAAAAAGTTGTAACTTTGCAGTCGATTTCGTATGGATAGCGAAAAAAGCCCATTCGCAATCATAAAAATTTTAACAACACTGCCCATGAAGCGCATATTAGTTTTGCTTACCGGAGGTACAATTACCATGGTTCACAACCCTCATTCCGGAGCCTTGCATCCAGCTGATGTGGATACATTCAAGGCCTTTGTGCCGGAAATGTTCGCAAGCAACATACAAGTGGAGATGTTGCCATTCACACCTCTGATTGATTCATCGGACATAAGTCCGGACAACTGGGTTAAAATGGCTATGGCTGTAGCTGACAACTATAACCGATACGATGGATTCGTCATCCTGCATGGAACAGATACAATGTCCTACTCGGCATCGGCTTTGTCGTTCATGCTCGAGAATGTGGGTAAACCTATCGTATATACAGGCTCTCAACTGCCTGTAGGCGTATTACGCTCCGATGCTAAGGAAAACCTGCTTACGGCTATAGAAATTGCCGCAGCGGAAGGCGCAGACGGCAAACCGATGGTTCCGGAGGTGACAATCTTTTTTGAGGACAGTCTGTTCCGCGCCAACCGAACAACCAAAAAGAACGCGGAGCACTTCGAAGCATTCGATTCATACAACTATCCAACACTTGCTAAAGCAGGAGTGCACATCCAATATCATACCAAATGGATTCGTTATCCGGAAAGCAATATGCCTCTGTTCACACATCTGCACACCTGCACAGACGTAGCGATCCTCAAGCTCTTCCCCGGAATCAACGAATCAGTCGTTCGAGCTGTACTGAACACCAAAAATCTGAAAGGTGTAGTATTGGAAACCTACGGCTCCGGTAATGCTCCTTCTGCCCAATGGCTGTACAGGGCACTCAAAGAAGCAACCGACAAAGGTACTATTATCGTCAACAAGACACAATGTTCAATGGGATCGGTAGATATGGGGCAATATGAGGTGGCACGTAACCTGCTCAAGGCAGGTGTGATATCCGGCTACGACATTACCACTGAGGCGCTGCTGACCAAGATGATTACTCTGTTTGGTGAGAATCCCGACAACCCCGATAAGGTTAAGCAACTACTCAGTATACCAATCTGCGGGGAGATGACCATTGACTAAACACCCGGGAAAAAGCACTATTTCCTGCTGCTTGCAATAGTTTAGGAGAGCTTGCATCCGTTTGGGTGTGAGCTCTTTAGTATGCACATAATCGGTATTGTCGTACCGGAAGAAAGTGTAACGCGATTTCAGTGGATACTTGTCGGTTATGAAGCCATGACGATAATACAAAGTACTCCCGTTGACAGTCAATATGGACTCTGTGGCTTGATTACGTACACTCTGCACATGTAAGCTACAAAACAGTACTATGGCGACAAGGCTTGGCACAAGCAGGGCAAGATATCTATTACGAAGATACAAACTAAAGCCTGCTATGCACAGCACCAGACATAATACCATCCACGGAGTGACGGACAATTGCAGCGTGGCACCCGGCAGATGTTCTATCCATTCTACATAACGACAAAGCCACGTACTGAGCAACTGCAAAGCAGTTGCCAACCATGTACCTACAACAGAGTGCGCCAGTACGAGCGTAAGTATTCCGCCGACAACCAGCACAAATGCAACGGGCAACACAACAAGGTTAGCCAACAGAAAGTAACGCGCCACTTGACCGTAATAATAAAGAGTTACGGGCAATGTACCCGCCATAGCTGCTATGGAAACGGTTATTATGTCTCGTATATATCGTACAATTTTACTCTTTGCCGGCCATAATGAATTTAGATACGGCACAAACAACAATATGCCCGTCACGGCTGCAAATGACAATTGGAAACTGACACTGAACAGGCTAAGCGGATCAACCCACAGACAGATACATGCCGCAGCAGCAAGGGTGTTGAACGATATTGCCTGCCGGCGCAATACCCAACCTACCTGCACGATGGTAAGCATCAGCACAGCGCGCATCACGGATGGCGATAAGCCGGTAACAAACGCATAAACCCACATAATGAGCACGATAGTGGCTGACAACAACGCACGATGCCAACGCTGCTCGTAGAGCGGACGACGCTTGCCGAAAAACGTAAGGATAGCAACCACCACTGCATAGATGATACCTGTATGCAAACCACTAACTGCCAGCACATGAGCCGCTCCGGCAGCAGCAAACGACTGCCTTAGCGAGGAGTCTATCTCATCCTTCTCGCCCAAGGTAATAGCCGACACAAAGGCCAGTGCACGACCAGACAAACCCGCATCTATATATCGGTGCACCAAACGTTCCTGACAAGTTGCAGCCATAGCGCGAAGCGTACGCACTGACACGTTGCCAATTATACAGCACTGCTCTGAACGAACATAACCTATTCCTACCTTATGCTGCAATCGTAAATAACGTCCATAATCGAAATCACCTTTATATAGTGCAGGCGGACGCGTAATACGCGTGCGCACGAGAAGGATATCGCCTGTTTGGGGAACGATAGAATGGAGGGTGTCTATAGACAGCCGCAATATGGCTTGGTGTGACAGGGTACGTATAGTACAGGAATCCTGCATGCTCAGTAAGCGAACGGATAGCATATAACCGTAGGACTTGCTGACAGGCTGCTCTATAACATGCACACGAAAGATGCGAGTGGAGTCAAGATAGTCCACCTCGGTATCAGCACGCAGATTAAAAGGAATATGCAAGTAATACGCACTACAGATGAAGAGCGCTGTTGCAAGAAAAATAAGTACAAACGGATAGCGGCGAGCCATGACAGGATTCAACTATCAGATGGCAGCAAATTATTGTTTCATAGCATGGATAACAGCTTCGGGATCAGCAGCACCGAACACGGCACTACCTGCAACCAGGACATCTGCTCCTGCGGCAAACAGCTCGTGGGCGTTCTGTGCATTCACCCCACCATCAATCTCCACCAGGGTAGGCAAACCACGACGGTCAATCTCCTGACGGATAAAGCGTATCTTGTCCATCGTTTCAGGAATGAACTTCTGACCGCCAAAGCCGGCAAACACCGACATCAGTAGTACCATATCCACTTTATCGAGGTAGGGAACGAGCCTCTCCACAGCTATGTCGGGATTGATGGTAAGGCACGTGCGCACGCCTTTGGCCTTTATCAGGTCAAGGATAGGCAGGGGATCATCCACAGCCTCAAGATGAAAACCCACACTCCATGCTCCGGCATCACAAAAACGCTCGACGTATTTCTCGGGATGAACGATCATCAAGTGTACATCCAGCGGTTTGGTACAATACTTCCGCATAGGCTCCATAAGCGGAAAGCCGAAAGAGATGTTCGGTACAAACACACCATCCATGACATCTACATGCAACCAATCGGCCTCTGAGCGATTAATCATCTCAAGGTCGGTGCGCAAATCGGCAAAGTTAGCAGAAAGAACGGAAGGAGCTATGAGTTTCATGGATGGAAGGAACTTTATAATTAAACTTTTAATTGTTGGTTGTTAGCGTATTAACGCTTGATTATGGCAATACTGTCTATGGGTATTCCGTCAAGTTGGCAACTGCGTACGGTAAGCTCGTGACGCGTCACTCGCATATACTCGTAGCAAGGAACACCGGCAACGATGGTATCCATATGGCTGCGGTCCTTCGGAGTGCGGGTATGTGTTGTTGAACCGACACCGATCCATACAGGTTGGTGTGCTTCATCTTCCGTTTGCAACACAGCACCACGACGAGCATAGGTGTGGTCATGACCAGAGAAGATGACATCTGCCTCCTTCAGTGCTTGAACCATACTCAGCCAAATGGTAGGATTCACTCTTCCTTTACGCGAAGCAAACACAGGACGATGCATCATCACAACCACCCAAGGTTGGCAAGCAGATGAAACGGCATACTTCACCCAGGCATTCAAGCGCGTGTAATCGGATATGATAAGCGGATCTTCGGTATCAATGGCTATGAAACGCATATTGCGAAAATCAACATAATACGTTGATCCTTTGCTATATTTCGGACCATTTTGGGGCATTGGAAACGACTCATACCACGATTCGGGCAACTGCCGGTTGATGCCCTTGGTGTATTCATGATTCCCCGGACAAGCCAATATGGGCAACGAGTCAAACAACGTGGCATGAAGTTGATGCTTAAGCAGTTGCTTGTAGTAGAATTGTTCACGCTCTACGAAATCCCCCAACTGAGCATAGCATTGTATATCAGGATGCCGTGCAGCCATACCCAGATAGTCAAGGGGCTGAAGCGTGTTATGCACATCGCCCAATACTATCATTGATAGTGTATCTGCATACTGACAATCATACGTCGTATCATCGTTGAATGTCACGAATCGCATCGCCAACGTATCGCCTTCCCAAAGAGGTTCTTCCGGCATAGCGAACCACGCATCCCAACGGAGAACACATATATATATGCTCCCCGTTAGGATGGCGATCACGGCCACTATCCATATGATAGTACGCTTGTACATTTAGAATGGCAGGTCGTCGGTCGACTCGCCCGATGGAGAAGGATCAAAAGTCTCCACATTCGCAGCCATCGGTTGTGCCATAGGCTGCGCTGCTACAGGAGCAGCAGCGGGCGTAACTGCCTGAGCGGCTGCATCCACTATGCCCTGCTGAATCTTCCATGCGCGAATAGAGGTATACCAACGACCGTTGAACTCGCGGCTCTCTATATCGAACGATACGGTAACTATATCGTCAATCTCACAAGGGTTATCTTTGATACGCTGCTCGCCAAAGACTTCAAAGCACACCTTACGCGGGTATTGTTCCTGCGTCTCGAGAACGTAGGTCTGCAACTGCCAAGGCTTACCCGAAGTCTTGGACTCTCCCGATTGCAGCGGGAGTTTTTGTATTATCTTACCGGAAATCTCCATACTTATTCTCCTTTAATAGCTGCAACACCAGGCAGAACCTTCCCCTCGATAGCCTCGAGCAGAGCACCGCCACCGGTAGAGATATACGATACTTTGTCAGCCAAGCCAAACTTGTTAACGCAAGCTACACTGTCACCACCGCCTATGAGCGAGAATGCACCATTGGCTGTAGCCTCGGCAATAGCCTCACCGATAGCACGGCTGCCACCGCAGAAGTTATCAAACTCAAATACACCGGCAGGACCGTTCCACAGAATAGTCTTGCAGCCGCGGATAGCGTCAGCAAACTTCTTTTGTGCCTCAGGACCTGCATCCAGACCTTGCCAACCGGCAGGAATAGCATTCGACGGAGCAACCTTCTGGTTAGCATCGTTGGCGAAATTGTCGGCAATGATGGCATCCGGAGCCATAACAAGCTCTACACCGTTCTTCTTGGCCAGTTCCTCAACGCCCAAAGCTACATCAAGCTTATCCATCTCAACAATCGACTCACCTATCTCCCCACCATGTGCCTTGGCAAACGTATATGTCATACCGCCGCAGAGGATGAGTTTATCCACTTTACCCAATAGATTCTCGATGATACCGATCTTCGAGCTAACCTTCGAACCACCCATGATGGCAATGAATGGGCGCTTGATGTCGGAAAGAACATTATCTACAGCCTTTACCTCTTTCTCCATCAGGTAACCGAGCATCTTGTTGTCGGCATCGAAATAATCAGCAATAACGGCCGTCGAAGCATGCTTGCGGTGAGCAGTACCGAAGGCATCCATTACATAGCAGTCAGCGTACGAAGCCAAAACCTTGGCAAAGTCTTTCTGACGGGCTTTCATCTCTTTCTTGGCAGCCTCATATGCCGGATCTTCCTTGTCAATTCCTACAGGTTTACCTTCCTCCTCAGGATAGAAACGCAGATTCTCAAGCAGCAGAACCTCACCGGCCTTCAGTGCATCAGCAGCCTCCTTAGCCTTTGCGCAATCCGGAGCGAACTTCACTTCTGCTACGCCCAATGCCTTGGCTACGGCATCCTTGATCTGACCAAGACTGAACTTGGCAGCAACCTTACCTTTCGGCTTGCCCATGTGGCTCATGATAATTAGAGCACCACCTTCTTCCAGAATGTGTTTCAACGTAGGAACAGCTCCGCGGATACGGGTGTCGTCAGTGATGTTACCGTTTTCGTCCAGTGGTACATTGAAGTCCACGCGTACAATCGCCTTCTTGCCGGCGAACTTGTAATTGTCAATTGTCATCATAATGCGTGATATTTTAGTGTTAATAATTTACTTGTTTGCCCGCTCGTACCATACAACGTATGGTGCGATAACCTAAGCGACTGCAAAGATACAAAAAAAAAATGATATTTGCAAATTTTTTTGCATAAAAATAAAGAGAGCGTGTCATTTTTGACACACTCTCACGATTTTTCACCGATTTAAAGGTGATTACTCACCTGCGGGAGCCTCCTCAGCAGGAACTTCTACTACCGGTGCTTCCTCAGCGGGAGCTTCTGCATCGGCAGCCTCAGCAGCTTCCTTGCAGCACTTCTTCTCGCAGCACTCTTTTTTCTCGCCTTCACAGCACTTCTTTTCGCCGTTCTCAGCTTTCTTGCAGCATCCAACCATACACATAGCCAATACTGCTACAAATAATACCTTCTTCATTTCGTTTAAATTTAAACAGTTATACTTTAAAGTTGAAAAAAAAATTTCTTTTTTAAAAATATTTGACAAAGTTAGCACAATTTTTGCATATTTCCAAAAAAAGTTGTAACTTTGTAGCGTTTTTTATAAAAATAATGAAAGAAAAGCAACAAAAACCGAAATCAGTGACAAGATTTGTCGCTATCAACATTGCAGCAGCGCTAGTTGCAGCAATAATGATTTTGACCGGTGTTATCTTTTGGCTGAAGGGATACACCCTGCATGGAAAAGAAGTGACTATACCCCAAATTACCGGTATGAGTCTGCAAGAAGCGGAGATGGTTTTACGCGGCAGCAACCTTTTTATTGTAGTCACGGATTCGACATATTCCGATAAGGCACCATTGGGCACTATCGTTGAGCAAACACCTCCTGCTCTGTCGCATGCCAAGCCCGACAGGCCGGTATATGTATTGATGAACGCGCACACGAAAAGACTCATTCCATTGCCTGAATTGCACGATGTTTCTTATCGGCAGGCAGAGGCCACACTGCGCTCAATCGGATTAACAGTGACCAATGTTGAATATGAGCCATCGCTCTACCCTGACAACGTGCTTGACATACGTCAGAGTGGTAACAGCATAGAGGCAGGCACCCGTTTACCGGAAGGAACTGGTGTAACACTGGTAATAGGTCGTCGTCAAGGCAATAAGATGGTAGTTGTTCCTGTCTTATTAGGCCAGTCTATGAGCCAGGCACGAGCCACCTTGCTCACGGCGGGATTAACCATTGGCGCATATACCTATGATGTAGAGCCCACACCGGAGACCTTGGATAACTACATCATTTTTCAGCAGTCACCTACAGAAGGAGCAGCCATACAGGAAGGCTCACCCGTTAACATCCAACTCACCACGAATATTGAACGAGCTATTATCAGCGATAACACACAGAGTGAAGAGCGGTTCTTCTAGTAACTATCAATAGTACAGTTATGCAAAACATCGATAACACCACACGTTTGGACGACTTGCAAAATCCCGATACAACCGAATATCAGGATGAGTTGTTTGTACGTTTCGAATGCGTGGTGGACAAGGGGCAAACACCCGTACGCATCGATAAATATTTGGCAGGACATATACCGGACACTTCGCGTAGTCGTATTCAAGCCGCGGCAGACTTGGAGCAGATTCTGGTCAGCGGCAAGGTGGTAAACAGCAGTTACAAAGTCAAACCCGGAGAAACGATACAAGTACTGCTTAATCATGAGCCGCATGACTTTACCATCCTTCCAGAACCTATTCCGCTGGATATAGTTTATGAAGACGATGACCTGCTCGTGGTAAACAAACCCGCCGGCTTGGTGGTGCATCCGGGTCATGGCAATTGCGAGCATACTCTACTCCACGCCTTAGCCTATCATTTCCAGCTGTCAGGAAGTATGCTTGATATGAATAACCCGGATATTGGTTTGGTGCACCGCATTGACAAGGACACTTCCGGCTTGCTACTCATAGCCAAGACGCCTGAAGCAAAGACCAAGCTTGGCCTGCAATTCTTCCACCACACCACAGAGCGTACCTACAACGCACTCGTTTGGGGCACGTTCGATGAGGACGAGGGCACAATAGACGGAGCGTTGGCACGCGACAACCGCGACCGAACAATCTATCGGGTCTATTCTTTGGAGGACAACCCAATGGCCAAAACAGCTGTTACCCATTACCGCGTGCTCGAACGTTATCCCTACGTCACCTTAGTGGAGTGTCGTCTGGAAACGGGACGCACACACCAGATACGCGTGCACATGGCGCATATAGGACATCCGCTGTTTGCTGATGACAAATACGGTGGCACCGTGATTCGCAAGGGACTGCGCACGCAGAAGTATGCGCAGTACATTCAAAACTGCTTCGCGCTATGCCCAAGGCAGGTGTTGCATGCCAAGACGCTGGGATTCATCCATCCGCGTACAGGCGAACATATGCATTTTGACAGTCCTTGGGCACCTGACTTTGCAGCCGTCATCGACAAGTGGCGGCACTACCAAATGAACACATTAAACTCTGACAACTGATGGCTGATTGCCGAATACTGAAAACTGATTGCTTATGAATACTATCGTTTGGGCTGACGACGAGATTGATCTTCTCAAGCCATATATCATCTATCTTTCCGGCAAGGGTTATGAGATTCTGCCTGCCATGAGCGGGCAAGATGCCATCGACCTGTGCAAGCAAAACAGCGTTGACATCGTCTTTCTGGATGAGCAGATGCCGGGTTTATCGGGTATAGAAACGCTGCAGATTCTCAAGGATGCACATCCTGAGCTGCCTGTGGTAATGATCACAAAATCCGAGGAGGAACGCATCATGGAGCAGGCAATCGGCCAAAAGATTGCCGATTACCTGATCAAGCCCGTCAACCCGAGTCAGATCCTTCTATGCCTGAAGAAACATGTGCATAGCAAGCAAATCGTTGAGGAGCACACCAATGCTAACTACCGTCAAGAGTTCTCGGACATCACGTATATGATCGACACCGCGCGCACCTTCGATGAGTTTGCCGCCATCGAGAAGACACTCACGCGGTGGGAACTCGACCTGCAAGATGTCAGTTCGCCCATGGCCGAACTACTCTCCATGCAACGCAAGCAGGCCAATGCTGCGTTCGCCAAGTTCATCCGCCAGAACTACGAACAGTGGTTTACTCAGCCCGACTCACGGCCGATGATCAGTACCGACATCTTCCGAAAGACGGTCTTCCCGCTGCTGGATGCCGGCAAGAAAGTGTTTGTGGTAGTCATTGACAACTTCCGCTACTCGCAGTGGAAGATTATACAACCCGTCTTGGCGGAATATTTTTCCGTGCATAGCGAGCAACTCTACTCCGCTATTCTGCCTACCGCCACTCAATATGCGCGCAACGCAATTTTCTCCGGACTGATGCCCCTGCAGATTCAGCAACAGTTCCCCGAGTATTGGGTGGAGGAAGGCGATGAGGAGTCGAAGAACAAGTTCGAGAAGGAACTGATCGGTACACTCATCCACCGCTTCCGCCGACATGACGAATACACTTATTTCAAGATCAACGAATCGGATTTCTGCGAGAAGGTGATACGCCAACTCAAATCCTTGCATACTCCGTTGAACATTGCCGTCGTAAACTTCATCGACATGCTCTCACACTCACGCACCGACTCCAAAATGATGCGTGAACTGGCACACGACGAAGCTGCTTACCATAGCCTCACGCTCTCTTGGTTCAAGCACTCGCCTATCATAGAGTTCTTCCGCCAGATAGCAGCGCAAGGATACGATATCGTACTTACTACCGATCATGGTACCATACGCGTTGCTGAACCGATACAGATCATCGCCGACAAGACGACAAACACCAACCTTCGTTACAAGGTAGGTAAATCACTCTCGTTCCAGAGCCGCAACGTCTTCGAACTCACCAAACCCGACAAGGTAGGATTGCCCGCACCGAACCTGAGCAGCACCTATGCCTTCTGCACAGGTAACGATTTCTTCGGCTATCCCAATAACTTCAACTATTACGCTCAGTACTACCGCGATACCTTCCAGCATGGCGGTATATCCATGGAGGAGATGATTATTCCGTTAATTCACTTGCAACCCAAATCATAAAATCGCACATAAGTAAATCGTACATTTCTTGATTCTGATCCTAATCCATATTGCTCTTTGTCTGTGCTTGCTGGCATCGGTGTTATCGGTGTTTGTGCCGGCTTCCGTATTGCCGATACCTGCGTGGTTCGGCTTGGCATTTGAGTGGCTGATCATTGCGGAGCTGGCTATGGGATTTCTCCTGTTGTGTACGCGTCATCGGCGCTGGTCATGGCTCACGCTTGCTATGCTCCTGCTGTGCTCAGTACCCGTTGGATACACTGTTTCCCACGAGGCACTGTTTTTCCCCAAGAAGCAGTTGCAGCATTCATTCACCCTTATGAGTTACAACACCCATCTGATGGAGGGAGTACGCAAACCAAAACAGAATAGAGTGATACACTATATCTTACGTGTGCAACCGGATGTGGTTTGCTTGCAGGAGGTGGAGGTGTTGAAGTCCAATGACTATCTTACTCTTCACGAACTCCGCGAGGCGCTCAGCGTTTATCCGTATACTTATTTCGATTTCAAGATATTCAACAAGCGTCGGCAATACGGCAATGCCGTGTTCAGCAAGTATCCTCTCATCGGCAAACGCACGCTTCAGTACGAATCACGAGCAAATATCACTTCTGTTTGCGATATCGTGCTTCCTGAGGACACTTTGCGACTCTATACCAACCACCTGGAGTCCAACCGTCTGCGTCGCAAGGATATCGACCTGGGCACTACTACCGAGTCCGCGCAATCGGCCTTCCAAGGCACTTCTGCCAAACTCGAAAAAGCTTCTGAGATTCGTATCCGTCAAGCGGAAGCCATCCATGAGGATGTACTGCTTTCGCCGCATCCCGTACTTATTGTTGGTGATATGAATACCACACCGGTCTCCTACACCTACCGCATCCTCCAAAAAGGTATGCGCGATGCGTTCCTGGAGACATCCAACGGACAATTCGGGCACACATTCGTAAAGCGAGGGATAGGTGTTCGGATTGATTATATCTTCCACTCTCCCTCGCTATCGGCATCGGACTTCGACATTCATCGCGTCGATTATTCCGATCATTATCCCATCGTTACGAAGATTCACTATTAGACTTTCGGCTCCTGTATCTCTTTACCGCAGCAGAACCGATGAACTATATGTCGGTCATCGCCCAGATAGATGAACCGCTCCAGACGATGCAGCAGGCTGTAATCATCGTGGTTGAGCTCCTTGTCGTCTATCACCAAGGCATCGAATTCATAGCCCGGCTCAAAACTGCCCACCTTGCCGAAGAACCGACCGGCTGACTTTGTGGCTATCCAGAAGATCTCAGGCAACGTAAGGAACGCCAGCGACTTGTCTTGACAATAGCGCATCTTGCTCATCTGCACGGCATAAACCATCATCCGGAAGATGCTCAGATCATGGCCGCCGCTGATATCACTACCCAAACCTACCGGCACCCCTTCATTCAGGAACACGCGCACAGGCGAAATGCCCGAAGCCAGATTCAGATTGCTGGTCGGACAGTGAGCTACCATCACTTGATTCTTGCGCATCAACTCCAACTCCTCACCTGCCGTCCATACGCAGTGCGCCATGATCGTCGGTGTATCGCCGAACAACCCGTAGCTGTCGTACGCATCGCCGTAACTGCGGCTTTCCGGTTCCAGCTCTTGTACCCAGGCTATCTCGTTGCGGTTCTCGGAAAGATGCGATTGAACGGGCAACTTGTGCTTGTGCGCCAGATCGCCGCAAGCCTGCAGCAGTTCCGGTGTGCAGGTAGGAATAAAACGTGGTGTGATGATTGGTCTGACCAGCTCATCCTCACCGAACTCGGCCACCAATGCCTCATTGTCACGGATGGCATCTTCCACTGATTCTTGCAAGGCTTCCGGGCAGTTGCGGTTCATATCCACCTTACCTACCCGCGCACTCATCCCGGCTTCCTTGAACAGTTGCATCAGCAGGCGGGTGCTGTCCTTGTGTACAGTTGCAAAAGCTACCGTACGCATCGTGCCGAAGCGCCATAAGTCCCGCACAAAACGACGATACATCCGTTCGGCATATCGCATGTCGCTGAACTTACACTCTTCAGGGAACGTATAATTCTCCAGCCAAGGCAACAATTCCAGATCCATTGCTATGCCTTGGTTGCGGTATTGCGGAGCATGAACGTGCATGTCGTTCATGGCAGGGATAAGCAGTTTGTCGCCGAAATCGCGAACCAGTAGGTGTTGTAACGACACGGGCAATGAGTCATATACTCCGACTATCTTTCCCTCGTCAACTGCCAAATAACCGTTTTCTATCACCTCAAACTGTGTACGCTCGGGGGTGAAAAGTAGGTGTGCTTTGTAGATTTGCATAGTACTTTGTTCAAAATCGACTACAAAGTTACATAAAAATATTGAATTTTGCAAACTTTTTGACTAAATCTTTACAAAATTCTTAAAAACTTTTGCATATTTCCGAAAAAATTGCTATCTTTGCAGTCTGTTTTGGAATAATTATTCAAAAGTTACACGACATGTTGTTCTCGGAAATCGTATATGGTCCTATTCACTCCCGCAGGTTGGGGGTGTCGCTTGGTATGAACTTGATGCCCACGAACGGCAAACTCTGCTCGTTTAATTGCATCTATTGCGAGTGTGGTTTCAATCATCCGTTCCCGCATCCTGTGCTTCCCACGCGCACTCAGGTTCGCGAAGCATTGGAAGCCGCTTTGATTGAACATTCAGATACCTCAATTGTAACTGGTAAATGTGAAAATGGTAAATGTATTGATGTTATTACTTTCAGCGGCAACGGCGAACCGACTATGCATCCCGACTTCGAAGGGATCATTGCCGATACCTGTGCGTTGCGAGACAAGTATTGCCCGCACGCCAAAGTTTCTGTGCTTTCCAACTCTACACAGTTAGGTCGCGAGGATGTAATGCGGGCGCTCATGCAGTGCGACAACCGCATCCTCAAGCTCGATTCGGCAATCACAGCCACCATGCAAGCTATTGACGATCCGGTCAACAGCCGGCTGACAGTCGGGGATATAATCGGCTACCTCAAGCCGTTTAACGGGGATTTTACCTTGCAGACTTGCTTCCTGCGCGGCATACTTCCTGACGGTCAAACCGTTGATAACACGACTCCCGAAGAGTTGGCCGCCTGGTATAACGCAGTGAGAATGCTAAAGCCCAAACAAATCATGATCTACGTCATCGATCGCGCTACGCCAGTCAAGACTTTGGAGAAAATATCGTGCGAACAGATGGAATCCATCGCTGCTCCTCTCCGTGCCGAAGGCTTCTCCATCCAAATTTCCGCATAATAGTTGTTGGCTGTGTTGACTAATCAATCCCACTATAGTTGTTGTAAGTTGTTGGCAGTTGTTGACTAAATGAATATATTCGTAGCACCGTTGAATTGGGGCTTAGGCCACGCCTCCCGTTGCATTCCGCTTATCCGGCAATTGCAAGCGGAAGGTCACACCATCATCCTTGGGGGAGAGGGCGAGTCGCTTACATTGCTGCGCAAGCACTTCCCCGATTTGCGTGTTTTACCGTTGGCACCGTTGCATTTGACCTATGGTCAAGGGCATCGACAAGTGTTCGCTATGTTACGTGCCTTGCCGCGTATCATCCGCTCAGCGCGACTCGACCACCGGATGTTAGCCGACTACCTGCGCTTCGAGCAGATTGATAAGGTCATCTCCGACAACCGCTTTGGTTTGTATTCCGACCGAGTGCCTTGCGTATATATGACGCACCAGCTCGTTATTCCCCTGCCACATCCCTGGCAATGGCTCGAGACGCTCGTGGCAGCAATGCATCGTCGCCTTATTTCCCGCTTCGCTGAGTGTTGGATTCCTGATGAGCCTGTCAGTACTAAAGCCCCGCAAGGTTATGCCGGTCTATTGTCGCATCCCGCCATCGTGCCCGCCAATACCAAATATATTGGTCTCCTCTCGCGTTTTGCAGGTATAAGCTGCCAACCGGACACAACCTATAGCGTTGTGGCTGTGCTTTCCGGCTTGGAGCCACAGCGCTCACTCTTCGAGCAAGAGATCATCCGTCGCTACAAAAATGCCGGTGAAACCGTGCTTATCGTGCGCGGCAAGATGCAACTGCCGCCTACCGTCACGCGCCACAACAATATCACGCTCATCCCTTGGCTTGACGACAGCCATCTGGCAGCATATATGTTAGGTGCCAAACGTATCATTTGCCGGTCTGGTTATTCGTCCGTGATGGATCTGGCAGCATTGGGTGTACTCAGCAAAGCCGAACTGCACCCTACACCCGGTCAACCCGAACAGGAATACTTGTCGAAATTGTTAAAAAAACAAACGATTTAGCCAAAAAAATCGTGTTTTTTGTTACAAACGCAAAAAAAATGTGCGTTTGCTTCACTTTTTCGCGAAAATATTTGCGAATTTCATTTTTTTTTTGTAATTTTGTAGCCCGTTAGTGTATGCGCGTATAATAGACACGCATTATGAGCGCGCACACACTGACCGGTGATTGGAAAAAATAAACAACATTTTTTATACCAAAATCAATAAAAATCAACAAAATTATGGTAAGTTTTAAAGAATTAGGCCTTGTGAACACCCGTGAGATGTTTGCCAAGGCAATCAAGGGAGGTTATGCTATCCCAGCGTTCAACTTCAACAACATGGAGCAGTTGCAGGCAATCATCAAGGCTTCGGCCGAGACGAAGAGCCCGGTTATTCTGCAGGTATCGAAAGGTGCGCGTAACTACGCTAACCAAACCTTGCTGCGTTATATGGCTCAAGGCGCTGTAGAGTACGCCAAGGAGCTGGGTTGGGAGCATCCGCAGATCTGTCTGCACCTCGACCACGGTGACAGCTTCGAGCTTTGCAAGAGCTGCGTTGATTTCGGTTTCTCGAGTGTGATGATTGACGCAAGTTCGCTTCCTTATGAGGAGAACATCGCTTTAACAAAGAAGGTTGTAGAGTACGCTCACAAGTACGATGTAACCGTTGAGGCTGAACTCGGCGTATTGGCAGGTGTTGAGGACGAGGTATCGTCAGCCGTCAGCCACTATACCAAGCCTGAGGAGGTTGTTGACTTCGCTACCCGCACAGGTTGCGACAGCTTGGCTATCTCGATCGGTACGAGCCACGGTGCTTACAAGTTCACTCCGGAGCAGTGCACCCGCGACCCGAAGACCGGCAAGCTCGTTCCTCCTCCATTGGCATTTGACGTACTGGACGCTATCATGGAGCAACTTCCGGGCTTCCCCATCGTACTGCACGGTTCGTCGTCTGTTCCGCAGGAGTATGTAGATATGATCAACCAATACGGTGGCAAGCTGCCTGACGCAGTAGGTATACCTGAGGAGCAACTGCGCAAGGCTGCCAAGAGTGCTGTTTGCAAGATCAATATCGATAGCGACAGCCGTCTGGCCTTCACCGCTGCTGTGCGCAAGGTATTTGCCGAGAAGCCGGGTGAGTTCGATCCGCGTAAATACTGCGGTCCTGCTCGCGACTTGATGGAGGAGCTGTACAAGCACAAAATTATCAATGTGCTGGGCAGCAACGGACATGCTGAATAATTTGTAATTTGATATTTGTCATTTGACATTTATTTAAAGAGCAGAAGAGAATTATGGCACTTCCTTTCATGACAGCCGAACAGGCTGCTGAATTGATACAGAATGGTGATGTCTTGGGACTCGGTGGTTTTACCGCCACCGGTGTGCCCAAGGCAGTACCGTTCGCCTTGGCGCAACGTGCTGAGAAGTTGCACGCAGAGGGCAAACCTTTCCGTGTAGGTTTGGAGACCGGTGCGTCGATGGGTGACAGTTGCGATGGTGCGCTGGCACGTGCACATGCTGTGGAGTTCCGTACGCCGTATCAGTCGAACAAGTCGATGCGCGACGAGATCAATGCCGAGGGTACGCACTATTTCGACGGACACCTCTCGCACATGCCGCAAGACCTGCGATACGGCTTCCTTCCGAAACCCAAATGGGCAATCATCGAAGCTTCGTACGTAGGTGAGGACGGTACAATCGTTCCCGCAGCAGGTATAGGTATTATGCCTACTATATGCCGTCTGGCGGATAAGATCATCATTGAGCTCAACGAGATGTTCCCCGCTTCCATGCGTGGTATGCATGATCTTTACGAGCCTCTTGACCCGCCTCAGCGCCGCGAGATACCTATATACAAGCCCTCTGACCGTTGCGGTAGCGACCATATCAAAGTTGACCCCGCGAAGATTGCAGCCGTCGTAAAGACCAACCGTCCGAACGAGATTCCTGCGTTCACGCCGGTGGACGAAACAACAGCCAAGATCGGTGCAAATGTAGCCGCCTTCCTCGAAGCAGAGATGAAAGCAGGTCGTATACCGGCTTCCTTCCTGCCGATACAGAGCGGTGTAGGTAACGTAGCCAACGCCGTATTGGGCGAACTGGGAAAGAACCCGCATATTCCGCCGTTTGAGATGTATTCGGAGGTTATTCAAGACTCTGTGGTGGATCTCATCAAAGCCGGACATTGCAAGTTCGCTTCGGGTTGCTCGCTGCGTCTCGTTGAATCGAAGATGGCAGAAGTACTGGCAGACCTCGATTTCTACCGCGACAAGCTGTTGCTTCGTCCGCAAGAGACCTCCAATAGTCCGGAGATTGCTCGCCGACTCGGCATCATCGCCATCAACACGGCTCTCGAAGCGGATATCTACGGCAACGTCAATTCGACGCACGTAACGGGCGTGAAGATGATGAACGGTATAGGTGGTAGCGGCGATTTCGCACGCAACTCGTACCTCAGTATCTTCACCACGGCATCGACCGCCAAGAACGGCGCTATATCTTCGATCGTTCCTATGGTGACCCACGTGGATCACTCCGAACACTCGGTGAAGGTGATTGTAACCGAACAAGGCGTAGCTGACCTGCGTGGCAAGAGTCCGCGTCAGCGTGCCGAGGAGATCATCAACAACTGTGTTGCTCCCGAGTACAGAGAGATGTTGCGTGATTACCTGAAACATGCAAAGCACGGACAGACACAGCATAACCTCTCGCTCGCATTTGCTATGCACGAGGAGTTTATGAAGTCGGGCGATATGCGTAATACCAAATGGGAAAATTATCTACGATGAACCTGTTTAGGAACATAGTAACACTGCTGCTGCTCACCTTCGGGTGGGTAGTAGCAGTGTGTGCTTCCACTCCGCTGTCGCAAGAGGAGGTGGATGCATTGTACGAGCGTATTGATGCGCTGTACGAACAAGGCATGAGTGCCTACAAAGCCGGCAACTACAAGCAGACTGCCATCTTAATGGCTGAGGCTGTAGAGCTGCAGCAACGCATAGCCGAAGATGAGGATCTGCTGGCTATGCTGACCACTTTGGCTTCTGCACAATCGCAAGCCGAAGACTATCAAACCGCCTTAATAACAACTGATAAGACCATCGCTCTTGTAAGACGTCTGCATGGAGATGCTGCGCAAGAGTTGTCAACATTGGAAAGTAACCGCTCGTATCTGCAGGCCAAGATTGATATGCCTGTTGAGGAGCGCGTCGAGATAACCCGACACACCATAGTTCATGAAGTGGACTCATCCGTGGCACAACGGGTATTCACACAAGCAACGCTGGCTTACCGGCGAGGAGCGTGCGACAGCGCACTCCTGCTCGCCAGCCAAGCTGTAGCGCTGGATACATTGCAACTCATCTATGCCGAAGATCTGCAGACGGCGTATCACAATATTGCCGCATGCAAGATTGATGAGGCACGCGTGATGAAAGGACAAGGACTGTACAACCAGGCTCTGCAACATCTGCAGCAAACGATGACGGATTTGGGCGACATAGCCCCCAAGCAGCAGATTGAGAGCGAGATGGCGAGTTGCTACAGCATGAACGGTGATTACGAACAAGCCATCCGCCTGTATCAGGGAGTATTGGATCAAGACCCGCAAAACGATGCCGTGCTCAACAACCTGGCTATATGCTATGCGCGGCTGGGCGACTATGCGCGTTCGCTCGCCTTGCAGGAACAGGCATTGCGGCATAACCCGCATAATCCCGAACTGCTGACGAACGTGGCCACTACGTATTTCCGCCAAGGGAATTACCGCCAAGCACTGCAAATCATCGACAATGCAGCCGGACAGTTGCGCTCCAAGCAGGGGGAGAATAGCGCCGCTTATGCCGCTGCCTTAGTGAATAAAGCTGCGTGTCTGGCAATGATGGGATTCACCGATGAGGCATTGGCTGCCAACGAGCAAGCGCTACAAATACAAAAGACCACGTTGGGCGACAATCATATATCCGTAGCCACGACACTGAACAATATAGCCGACTGCTACTACCGTCGGTTGGATTTTCAGGATGCTCTGAGTAACCTGCAGCAAGCTGCCGATATTCGCAAGAGCGTGCTCGGCGAGCAACATCCTGATTACATAACAACGATTAACAATATTGCAACCTGCTACCTGGCATTGGGCGAGAAAGCGAAATATGCGCAATGCAAGCAACAATGTCTGGACTGGACACTGCGCGATGTGCGGCAGAACTTCACCTGGCTCACCGAGCAGCAGCGCCAACTGTATATGCAGCAACGCACACCGCTGTTGCAAGGCATAGTGGCTTCGGCTTGTCCGGATGGCTTGCAGTACGACAAACAACTGCTGACGAAAGGACTGCTGTTGTCGTCGGCCGTAGAGCTGGAGCGAATCATGCACGAAGCCAATGATCCGGAGATAGAGCGGTTGTTCGGAGACCTGCGTACTATCCGCATTACCTTGGACGGCTTGTATGCGCAGCCGGCCGATATGCAGGACAGGCCACAAATAGAGGAACTTAATCGTCAGGCCGAGGGATTGGAGCAGCAACTGCTCAATCGCTCGCAAGCCTTTGGCAACCTGACACGCAGCCTGACTTACCATTGGCAAGACGTGCAGAAGACGCTCGGCGACCACGATATAGCTATAGAGTTTGCCAAAGAGGGGCAAGGCGACGAAGCGCAGTATGTGGCAATCGTGGTGCGCAAAGGTTGGACTGCCCCGAAGTGTGTGAAAATCGGCGAACAGAAAGACTACAAAGAGTACATCGAGAAACGTTTCCGTGCCTATGAATATGAGGAGCTCGGCAATGCGATTTGGCACGAGGTGCTCTTGGCTGCCGGAGCACAGGACGGAGACAGGATATACTTCTCGCCGGATGGATTCCTGTATCAGATGGGCATCGAGTACCTGACAGCCGACGGCAAACTGATGAACGATACGTATCAGATGTACCGCTTGTCGTCCACGCGAATGCTTTGCCAGAAGACAAAAGACGAAAGACAAAAGACAAAAGATGAGGGTAGCATGACGTTATTCGGTGGACTGCTGTACGGGCTGAACAACACGAAAGGTGAGATGTTCCAGTATCTGCCGGCAACGCTGAAAGAGGTGCAGAACATCTCGGCATTATATCCGGGTTCGCGTACCGTGACCGGAGCGGAAGGTACGGAAGAGGCGTTCTATGCATTATCCGGTCATTCGCCGCGGCAGTTGCATATAGCCACTCACGGCTTTTATATCCGCGGTGAGCGTGCACAAGAGATTGCTGCCAACACGCGTAGTGCGGGATTCATACAGATCGGTGCCAACACGGAGATTGCCGATAACTCGATGAGCCGTACAGGTCTGTTGCTCTCCGGGGCAGAGGCCGGATGGTCAGGGTCGGCAACCGAGCAGCATAACGACGGTGTGCTCACTGCCCGCGAGATCATGCTCACCGACTTGCATACTACGGAACTGGCAGTATTATCTGCTTGCCAGACAGGAATGGGCGATGTGGAGGCCGATGGTGTGGCAGGTCTGCAGCGCGGACTGAAAAAAGCCGGCGTGCAAACGATGATGATGAGTCTGTGGGATGTGAACGACGAGGCTACAGGCATGCTGATGACTACGTTCTATCAGGGATTGCTGCAAGGCAAAACCAAGCAACAAGCGTTGCGCGATGCACAAGAGCACGTACGCACCTATACCGGCAGCAGCGCGCAAGCACAACGTGCCATTGAAGAGGAAGAGGCGTATCTGGATGAGGTGGAAGAGGATCTGGCAGGAAACACCCGTGCCGCCCGACCGCTGAAGTTCCTGCGCCAGAACGGAGGACGTAACAGCACAAACGCTACAGCCAGTGAACCGTCCAAACCGAAGATCCCTTACGCCGCGCCGCGTTATTGGGCAGCGTTCATCTTGCTGGATGCGCTATAAACGACCAACAAATTAATCCTCGGGTGAATAATTAACTACCAACACGGATGTTGGAACGAAATATATTAACTGTTAAATTTTAACGAATATGAAAAGACCAATCACTGTATTATGCCTCTTGATGGCATTGTTGATGCCTGCCCTGGGTCAGTCCAAAGGTGGTGCGAAGGATGGATCTAAAGGCGAGAACACTGAGAAGAAAGTCGACAAAGGTCCGAAGAGGAAAAGCAAAGGCCTGTCCAAGTATCAGACCTTTGTGTACACGAGCGACGACCTGTCGAGCGAGATCGAGCGCCAAGTATCAGCTGATCGCGAGGCTTTGAGCCGTGGTTTGGGTGCTGATCTGCTTAGTGCAGGTCTGAGCGCCGCAACGGGTGCTGCAACAGGTTATATCTCTACCCTCGTGGAGATGGGTATCACCGCTATTACCAAGCTTATCCAATTGGATGCCCAGAACAAGAAAGAATGGCAAGAAATGGTGAAGGAGGAAAGTGAGCTGATCATTACGATGGGTACGATAGCCGATCTTAACGACTTCTACAACTGTATGTCCGAGTACGGCCCAATGGATCCGAAGGGTATGCGCTTCGACGGTATAGGTTGCTTGGCAATGGAAGGAGAGGATACAACCTTCTACATCAGCTGCCACATCAACCGCAAGAAGATCGACCGTATCGTACGTCACTCGAAGTTCGAGTTGGTGATGGATACATTCATGATCAATCCGTACAAAGCCGGTCTGCCTAATACCGACCTGCCGCTGTTGTTCACCTACGCCGACCGCAAGACCTTCGATTTCACGATGAAGATGCGCATGATCTCCTCTTGGATGGATCAGCTGCCTGACTTGCACAAGGATCAGATCCTCGGTGAGTTCATGCTCAATGTGCCCGTTGATTCTACACAACTGGATCAGAACAATATGTTCCGTTATATCCGCAAGGAGAACGAAGCACCGGCTTACGGATTGGTAGGTGAGAGCTTCATCGTACCGCGTTCGTACATGCCTACCCGCGACGAGGACGGCAAGTACGCTGAGAGCTGGGGTACAGGCCAGTACAAGATGGAAGTGGAGATCGTAGAGGTTTGCGGTGTATCCGAAGAGTTCAAGAAGAACTGGCGTAAGGACTTCAGGAAACGTAAAAAGATGACCGGCAAGATGTCGAAGGCAGAGGCTGAGATTCTGCAGATCTTCACCAACCAGCAATGGGATAAGCAGGCTAAGCAATGGGTAGCTACTACCCTGAAAGGCCCGTCGTCAGTGCTGAACAAGGAAGCTGCCAAGATTACCGGTTCCAGCTACACTGCCGGCAAGTAATCTGACACAGAAAAATCGACTACCGTGTTACTGCAACTCTTCTGGACATACATGAAGGTGGGAACATTCACGCTGGGTGGAGGTTACGCGATGTTACCTCTCATCCAGCGTGAAGTAGTCGATTACCGCAAGTGGATTGACGAAACGGAGTTCCTGAATATGATTGCCTTGGCGCAAGCGGCTCCGGGTATTATTGCCGTCAACTCTGCCATTTTTATCGGTTATCAAGTTGGTGCACGGCATTTACCCCAGTCTTGCCCCTGTGTATGGTCTAGGATGTACCCGTATTTGACTGTACTTGCCTCCGTGTTAGGGGCGGTGTTGCCATCGTTCGTTATTATTCTTGCGATAGCTATGGTATTTCAGGAATACAGCAACTTACCTGCTATCGAGGCGGTCATGAAAGGTGTGCGGCCTGCCGTAGTGGCACTTATCGCAGCGCCGCTGCTGAGGATGACGATGAAGGCGAATAATCCCAAACCCTTCCGTGAGGGCGGTTTGCCGTTGTTATCGTGGGCACTGCTGTCTGCAATGCTTATCTGGCTGCTGCATGTCAGCCCGGTGTATATCATCGTGGCAACCATCGTGTTGGCGTTGGTGTTCACGTACCTTGGCGAACGACAGAGAAAAACGAAAACGGACGAGTGATAATTCGTATAGATTAGTTGCGGATTAAAGGCAGGTGTTAATTCAGATTGATGGTTATGCTATATCTACAATTGTTTTTGAGCTTCTTTAAGATCGGTCTGTTCGGCTTCGGCGGCGGACTGGCTGTTATCTCCCTCATTCAGCATGAGGTGCTTGCTTATGGTTGGATGACGGAAAAGGAGTTTGTGGATATAGTGGCAATCAGTCAGGTTACTCCCGGTCCGATAGGCATCAACTGTGCGACGTATGTTGGTTATACAGCCACACAGTCTGTTTGTGGCAGCGTGTTGGCTACCGGGGCACTGGTGTTACCGAGCCTGATAATCATGTTAGCCCTCTGCAAGGTGTACTTCGTGCTGTCCACGAAGTTTGCGAATAACGTGTACTTCCAGAACACGCTGCGTTATTTGCGTTTTGCCGTGTTGGGTCTGATAGCCGCAGCAGCATTGCTTCTTATCACACCAGCTACATTCATTGATGCGTATAGTATCATTTTCTTTGCGGCAGTGTTTGTGCTGACCATCTTGCCGCAATTCATTCACAGCAAGCAACCTGCTGTACAGAAAGCACTAAACTTGCTGTCGCACCCTATTCTGCTTATTATCATTGCCGGCATAGCAGGATACTGCATCTACAGCTGATATCTGATTTCTGACCTCTGATTTCTGATCTCTCCCAATGAAACGTTTCGCGTACATAGTATCGATACTTGTCATATGCACCTTGATGGTTGTGTATATGCTTTCGTTGCTTGTGCGTAACAGTGGCGTACAGACTGCAGCCGTACGATGGCTGGCGGCGGAGGTGGCAGAAGCATTACAGGTCGATTTGGATGTGAAGCAGGTAGATTACAGGTTTTTCAACACCCTGCACATAGAAGATGTGTATCTCTCTGATCAGCAGGGTGACACCTTAGCGCATATTGCTGCAATTGATGTCCGGTTGCGTGTCCGCGACCTGATGCACAAGACAGTGTCGGTGCGCAGAGTGGATATTGATGCGCCTTATGTCAATCTGCATGATAATAATTATCAGTTTCTGCTGCGTGCCTTGGCCAATCCTGACCGGCAACAAGAGCCTCTCAAGCTTACCATCAAAGTTGATGATGTTCACATCACTGATATCCGTGCGCGATTGGACACCCTGCTTCTGACTGATGCCAATGCGCATCTTAGCCTGCAACATCTTGACCAGAATAGTGTCAAAGCAAGCATCTATGCCTTGCAAGGAAAGATTGTTGATTACCGAACTATCGGTGTGGGCAAGAACCCCAAGACCTTGTTTGCGTTGTGCGAGATGGAGGCCGAACTGGTTGCCGACTCCTCCAGCATAGATATGCCGCGGCTGAAGATCCGTCTGCCGCGTTCGCAAGTCAACAGCGAAGTGGTGCATATCGGTCGCGAAGCATTCACACTCAGACTGTCTGACACCTATGTCACAGGACGTGACCTGGCACTGTTCATCCCGCAAATTCAGCGTGCGGACGGCAAGGTAGGACTGACTGCCGACCTGCGCGGCAATAAAGATTCGGTCATACTTAACGAGCTGCACGTCTCATACAAAGGCACGCCAGTATTCAGTGGGTCGGCGATTGCGTACGATTGGGATAATTTTGACAGCATAACAGTGTTTGCCGAGTGTCAGGATTTGCTGGTAAAAGCATCTTTGCTCCAAGATTTCATTGCAGACATCTTGGACAAGCCTTACCGGTTTACCGATCATGTTTATCGCTTGGGCGAGATGCATTACAAGGGCATATTGTATGGCCAACTCCGCGATCTGCAGCTTAACGGCTCGTTCCGCACAGCGTTAGGCACTATAACGACGGACGGCCATGCGCAAACCAACGCGCAGTTCGATGCGATGAAGTTCAATGGCGAAATCAGCACACGCCGTTTCCGTTTGGGTAAGATGCTCGGCAACCGGGACTTTGGTAATGTGTCGATGAACATGCACTTCAACGGCCGTTATGCCCAGGGACAGCCTATGCAAGGAGCGCTGCGCGGAACGATACAACAACTTGATTACAAGCATTACTCGTACCGTAATATCCGTTTGGATGGCAACTACAACCAGGAGAGTATAGAAGGCACGTTGGTCAGCCGTGACCCGAATCTCGATCTCTCGCTCAGCGGTATGATAGATCTGAGTGAGAATGCCACGAGCATCAATCTCGCGCTTGACTTGCAGCATTTGCGCTTGGACGAACTGCACCTGACCGACAAACTGGAGAGCAGCGACATACAACTCAAGCTCTACGTCAATTTCTCAGGTACGCATATCGACCATATCAACGGCTATATGGTATTGGACAGCTTGCTCATAGCCAACGCAGGAGATACCGCTGTGATGAAACAACTGAAGATTACCGCCGAGTCAGAGGCAGATGACCCCACGCATCACAACCTCAAACTGCAATCCGACTATGCTGTCGGACGCTTTGCCGGGCACTTTAGCTATACCGAACTGGGGACAAGCATCAAGAAGTTGGCTGTGCATTACCTGCCCCATCTGTTTGATTCCAAGATGCGCGATCAACTGCTCCGCAAGCCGTCTACCACGCAAGCAGCCTTCTACCTATATGCGCATGACTTGGATAAGATTCTTGATGTGCTACCCGTCAACATATCTCAAAGCGGCAGTCTGACCGTCAAAGGTGCTATCAACGAGCCGCAACAACGAGTCATGGTCAGCGGGGTTATACCCTCACTCACCATAGGCAAACAACATCTCAGCGATATCATCATCTCCGCCGACAATCGCGAAGAACGCATCAATCTGCGTACCTCCGCTCATATTTATTTACCGGACACGATGCATATAGGCAATGCCAACTTGCTGCTCAATGTTGTGGCTATGAACGACTCGGTGCTGGTATCTGTTGATCTTGCCAACGATGCTGAGGCTATGTACGGCGGACAATTAGGCATCCTGACTACATTCAGCGAATATGCCCATAAGCCTCTTATCACAACGCATATATTACCATCCACCTTGTACGTGGCGGACGACATGTGGCGGGTTAATCCTGCACGATTGACATATGCCGTAGCGGATACGGCTCTGCAGATTGAGCATCTGTGGATGGGAAATACAAACAAACATATCTATGTTGACGGAGTGGCCTCTACGCATCTCGATGATTCGATACATGTGCAACTGCAGAACATCAATCTCGCATCCATCCTGTCACTCACACCATTGCCACCACAATCGCTGACGGCTCAAGGTCTGATTACCGGTACTGCTACCCTGTACGGCATATTGTCCAGCCTGCAACTCAATGCCAACCTGCATATTCAGGATGCCGGACTCAACGGTAGTCCTATTGGTGATCTGGATGCACAAGCCAAACTCGACAGCGAGCGCAAGGCGGTGGAGATTACCGGTGAGACGGTGGATAACGGACGACATGTGGCACATATCGACGGCCTGATCACGCCGCAAGATGACAAGACATGGAGTCTGCATATATACCCCGATTCGTTTAACATCGGATTTATCAACCACTGGACGAAAGCGTTCCTGCACGATCTGACAGGGCGCGCTTCCGGTCATGTACATGTGTTCGGCAGACAGAAATATACGTGGGTAACCATCGAGGCGGTGCCGCACAATGTAAGTATCAAGGTGCCGTTCACCGGAGTGACATACTATGTCCGCGACTCGATCTTCATGGATAGCACATCCATCATCTTCCCGCACCACACGGTATATGATGCCGAGGGACACAAGGTGCTGCTCAACGGCAAGGTGAACCACCAGAATTTCTTTGACTTCAGCTTTGATATCAGCATGTCCTCCGAGCAAGCCTTGGTGCTCGATCTGCCCAAGAGCCCAACGGCAGCCTTCTATGGCCATGTATATGGCACAGGCGATGTGCGGCTGTCCGGCAATGAGAAAAAGATCAGCCTGGTCGCTCACGCCAAGGCGGATAAAGGTTCGGTGTTCAACCTGAACATCGGCGGACAAAGCGATGCCAAAGAGAATAGTTTCATCACCTTCGTTGACCATAACGCACCGGTTGTTGTACAACAAGATACCCGCAGGCGTCGCAGACGGGAGGTGAAGCAAGCATCGGATCTCGATCTGGACTTGTTTGTCAGTGTCGACGAAGGCACACAACTCGTTACGCAATTCGGAGGTAACAGCGATGATATTTTGCAAGGGCGAGGTGTAGGAAACATGCGTGTACACTTGATGAATAGCGACCTGCAACTGCAAGGCACACTCACCTTGCGACATGGAAGTTTGAACTATGCCTTGGGCAACGTGGTGCATCGTGATTTCTCCATTCAGGAAGGTTCGAGCATCACCTGGAACGGAGGCCCCATGGACATGAACCTCAATGTCACAGCCAAATACCACGTTATGGCTTCGCTCAAGGACTTGTTCGGCAATGACCTCTCATCCCTGCAAACCGACCGGACAACAGTACCCGTGAACTGCGTCATATACATGCGCGATAATATAAGGAATCCTATACTCTCATTCGGCATTGAATTACCGCAGTCCGACGAGTCGGTACAAGCACAGGTGCGCTCGTTCATCAATAGCGATGATATGCTGATGCGCGAGGTGCTCTATCTGCTTGTGTTCAACCGCTTCTTTACGCCCGAGTACCTGCGCAGCACGAACACAACGGGACTCAACGAGACCTACTCGCTCCTGTCATCCACCGTCACCGGGCAGATCAACTCCTGGCTGAGCAAGTTGACGAACATCGTTACCTTCGGTATCAATTTCCGAACGGACGGCGAGGGGGCTGAGGCTTCGCAGGAGTACGAAGCGCAGATATCCCTGCAGCCTGTCAGAGGATTGCTCATCAACGGCAATGTAGGCTACCGCTACAACGACCTGAACAACCGACCCGTGTTCGGCGATCTGGATATAGAATATATCATCACCCCCGACGGGATGTTGCGCGTCAAGGGATATACCCACTCGGTGGATAAGTACTCGCTCCGTCAGGCAAACATGGTCGAGGGGGTCGGTTTCGTCATCAAGCACGACTTCAACTGGGGCGATGCCTTCCGCAAAGCCGAAAAGAAACGCAAACAGCGCGAAGCCAAGAATGGCGAGCAATAAGTATGTTCCGACTCGAATCAGCATATCAGCCTACCGGCGACCAGCCACAAGCCATCGACAGCCTCGTGGATGGTATCCGTTCCGGTGCCCGGGCAGAGACCTTGCTCGGTGTCACGGGTAGCGGCAAGACCTTCACTATAGCCAATGTCATTGCCCGACTCAACCGCCCCACGCTTATCCTCTCCCACAACAAGACGCTGGCTGCACAGCTCTATTCGGAGATGAAAGCGTTCTTCCCCCACAATGCCGTCGAGTATTTCGTCAGTTATTACGATTACTACCAGCCCGAGGCGTACATCCCCTCTACCGACACGTATATCGAGAAAGACCTGAGCATCAACGAGGAGATCGACCGTCTGCGGCTCTCGGCTACGGCTGCCTTGCTATCAGGGCGCAAAGATGTGATTGTCGTTTCGTCCGTCAGTTGCCTTTACGGCATCGGTAGTCCGCAGGACTTCACGCAATCGTGCATATCCATTCGCCGCGACCAGACGATACAGATGGACGAGTTCCTCAAGGCGCTCGTGGCGGCGCAGTATATCCGCAACGATCTGGAGCTCGCGCGAGGTAAGTTCCGCGTCAAGGGCGATACGGTGGATATAGCGCTCGCTTATGCCGATTATATCGTTCGTGTCGAGTTCTTCGGCAACACCATCGATTCTATATGCTCGCTTGAGCTGATCACCATGAATGTGCTCGAGGAGTTTGAGTACTTCAATATCTACCCCGCAACGATCTTCTGCACCACGCAGGAAAGCATCAACCGTGCCATAGAACAGATAAAGAAAGACCTGGATGACCAGATCAGTTTCTTCCACAACGCCGGTATGGAACTCGAAGCCAAGCGTATCGACGAGCGCGTGCACTATGATCTGGAGATGATCCAGGAGTTGGGCTACTGCTCGGGCGTGGAGAACTACAGCCGTTACTTCGACGGACGCGAACCCGGTACACCGCCTTACTGCCTACTCGACTATTTCCCCGACGACATGCTGGTGGTGGTTGACGAGAGCCATGTCACCGTCCCGCAGATTCACGCCATGTACGGCGGCGACAAGGCGCGCAAGGATAATCTGGTGCAATATGGATTCCGCCTGCCCGCGGCACGCGACAACCGACCGCTCACCTTCCAGGAGTGGGAAGAGAAGACGGGAATCAGCGGCGAGCAATCAGCACTCAGCCGTCAGACAATCTTCCTCTCCGCCACCCCCGCAGAATACGAACTGGAGCAATCCGAAGGCATCGTCGTTGAGCAGCTCATCCGTCCTACCGGACTGCTCGACCCCGATATCGATGTCCGTCCGTCCGAACATCAGATCGACGACCTGCTCGAGGAGATTCAGCAACGCGTCGAGCGGGAGGAACGTGTGCTCGTTACCACCCTCACCAAGCGCATGGCGGAGGAGCTGGATGACTATCTGCATCAGTTCAACATCCGCTCGGCATATATCCACTCCGATGTCGATACCATCGAACGCATCAAGATCATGGAGGATCTGCGCAAGGGTATCTACGATGTGCTGGTAGGTGTCAACCTCCTGCGCGAGGGCTTAGACCTGCCCGAGGTGTCGCTCGTGGCTATTCTCGATGCCGATAAGGAGGGGTTCCTGCGCGACCGGCGCTCACTGACCCAAACAGCAGGACGTGCTGCACGACATGTCAACGGCAAGGTTATCATGTACGCCGACAAGATCACGCGCTCCATGCAGCAAACGATCGACGAGACTAATCGCCGACGCTCCATACAGATGGCATATAACGCCGAGCACGGCATCACGCCTACAGCCATCCGCAAGGATATCAATACCGGGGCACTTGCAGGACTATACCACGATGCCGAGAAGGAACGTGAGCAGGTACAGCAACGTATCCGCGAGAGTTGGAAGAACGCACCCTGGCAGCAGATGGATGCCAAGCAACTGCAGAAAGCTGCCGACCAGAAACGCAAACAGATGCTCGCTGCCGCCAAAGATCTTAACTTCGACCTTGCTGCCACACTACGCGACGAACTTCTCGAGATGGAGAACCGAATACAAATCCTTATGGAATAATTCATGTATCTTTGCAGCGCACGAGTTGTTCACGGAATCATATAGAACAAACTAAGATGAAAAAATCACTTTTAGCAATTAGTCTTTTATTTCTGAGCGTGGCGGTTCTGAGCCTGTTCACGGGCTGCACGAAATCGGATTGCAGCGACGAGGCGGTAGCATTGAGCGACGAGATTGTCGACGAAGGATTTTCGGATATCGAACATGCTATGCAGCGGGTTGACAGTGCTCAGCAGGCGGGGGTGTTCACGACTGTACGTGCCAATACCGTCAAGGCGATGATGCATGAGAATACAGACAAGTTGCAACTGGCGGCCTATTATGCCGAAAAAGCTATCGCGGCAGAAGGTAAACAAGCTATCAAAACATCCGCTGACAGCACGCTCTATTGCGTTGCCAGATGGATATTGTCGGATGTCACTTATACCAATGGTGAATATGGCAAATCGCTTTCGCTGGCGAAGGAGATCCTTACTTTTATAGGCGAAGGTGATGCCGCAGAGGACGTGATCATGCGATGCAGGGCATTGACGCTGATAGCAGAGTGTGAAAGCGAATTGAACCACATCGACGAATCGGAACGGCTGTTCTTGCAATGTGTCGATATGCTCATGCAGAGCACTGAGAGTGCCACCAATTATAGCGATATCGATCCGCTTATCTATGACTTGCTTTCCCTCAACGACCTGTACATTGACAACAAAATACCCGAGAAGGCTCTCCCTCTTATACCCAAGTTGGACACGGCGCTCAACCGTCTGGCACGAGCTTGCGATGAGGAGGATTGGATATTACTCAAACGCCGCAATAACGTGACCGTCAGCAAGGCTATGGTCTATGCGGCAAACGGACAGTATAACCAAGCACAAGCCCTGCTGCGCGTACATCAGCAGTCACCGGATCTGGACGCAAGCGACATGACGGCAGCGGGAGTCTGTCTGACTATGATAGGCCGCTACGACGAGGCCGTTCGGATGTTCGATGAAGCGGACACGATGATGCGTGCCAACGGAGAGCTGGTGACCGACATCTATGTCAAGACCTTGCTCAAGCACAAGTATGATGCGCTGCAACGGGCAGGGCGCATGGCAGAGGCGATGAGGCTCGGTGATTGTATGATGCAACTGACGGACTCGCTGCAACGGCAGGAGCGACTGACCAATGTGGAGCAGATGCAGCAGATCCTGCGACAGGAAGAGGAAATAGCCCAAAAGCGCCAATCCATTACTACGCAGCGCATTATTCTCATCGCTGCTTGCCTGCTGTTGCTATTGTCGGGCTATATCATTTGGCGCGTGCGTCGCGACAATAGCTTATTGACCGAGAAGAACCGCCGTCTGTACGAACAGATAGAGCAGCGCGAACAAGCCAAGGATGATGAACAGCGCTATTGGCAGGCTCAACCCGAACAAAGTCTCACGTCCGAGCAGCAACTCTACCGCCGTCTGTGCACACTGATGACCGAACAGCAGCCATACACCGACGAGCACCTGAACCGCGATTCGCTTGCCCGCCTTCTTAACACCAATGCCAAGTATGTGGAGCAGGCTATTTGTGCGTGTTCACACGGTGAGACCGTCTTGGAATTCATTACCCGTTACCGCCTGGAGCATGTGGTGCATCTGCTGAAAACCACCGATGAATCTGTTTCTCTTATCGGCGAGTTATCCGGCATCCCCAGCCGCACCACGCTTGCCCGTCTTTTCCGAAACACGTATGGCATGTCATGTAGCGAATATCGCCAGGTTGCCCGACAAAAATAGCAAATATTCCGGATTTGAGACATATTTTTCCGCCAGTGAGACGCAAGTCTCGCTGGTTTTTTGTAACTTTGCACCCGAAATTGTAAAATTAATAAAGTATGATATCTTTTACAAGACGTTTTCTATTATTGTCAATGCTGCTGTCGATGGCAACAGGTTCATATGCTGACTCTCTTTATCGTTATTATTCTAAAGTTGAAGCTTCTGCTGTGCCTACTGGCGCCGGCTCTGTATATGTCGCTGTAGTAGAGTCTGCCAGCTCTGCGTATGTGCAAGGCTCTTCGAATGTCGCTACACAAAATAAAAGTAATTATGAAGATGAAGAACCAGCTCCTCATTACTACTGCTTGACGGCAAAAAATAATGCGGGCTACACTTTTTCCGGGTGGTACACGACTTCAAGCGGCGGTACCAAGACAAGTTCAACTGCACAATATATTGAGGGTTTTAACAACAATGATGTCAATTCTACTGAAGAAAATCCTACGACCCATTATCGCTATGCAAGATTTTCTCCCATCAGTTACACCATTAGTTATACACTCAATGGCGGTACGGCTACCAATCCGACGAGTTATAACATCACAACAAGCACGTTTACACTCAATAACCCGACGCGTAGCGGTTACAAGTTTCTCGGTTGGACAGGAAGCAACGGTTCTACTCCGCAAACAAGCGTAAGTATCGCAAAAGGTTCAACGGGCAACAAATCTTACACGGCAACCTGGAGCACCCAAGCATCGGTAACAGCTGCTCCGACGTCAAAGGATTTGACCTACACCGGCTCGGAACAGGCATTGGTGAACGCAGTTACAGCCAGTGGCGGAACGATGCAGTATTCGTTGGACGGCAGTTCATGGAGTATTTCCATTCCGACTGGCACGAATGCAGGTGATTATACCGTTTACTATAAGGTTGTCGGTGATGCCAGCCATCACGACAACCCCGGCTCGTCGGTAAGTGTCACCATCACCCAAGCGCCTCTGACCATTACAGCAGACGACAAGTCTATCACCTACGGCGATGCTGCTCCGGCTTATACAGCTAGCTATAGTGGTTTTGTAGGTAGTGAGACCACAGACATGCTGACATCGCCGGTTGTATTGGCTTGTACATACAACGAAGGCGACGCGGCTAGTGAGTACACAATTACAGCAAATGGTGCAACGGCGGCTAACTACAACATCACTTTTGTTAACGGTACGCTGACTGTGAACAAGGCAGCTTTGACTGTAACAGCAGACGATAAATCCGTGACTTTCGGCGATGCTGCTCCGGCATATACCGCTACCATCACCGGCTTTGTAGGTGGCGAAGACGAGAGTGTATTAGGCGGAACCTTAAATCTCGCTTGCGCTTATACGAACATCACTGTAGTAGGTACGTACGATATCACTCCAAGCGGTTTGACGGCTACGAACTACATCATCTCTTACAATAATGGTACGCTGACCGTCAACGCTCCGGCAGGATTGGCGCTCTATGACAATGCCGACCCGACCACTCAGTTGGAGGGCTTGAATGGCAGCACGTTGGATGTAACCCTTAACCGCTCCGTTATAGCCGGATGCTACAACACAATCTGTCTGCCGTTCGACGTGACCGCTGAGGCATTAGCCGATCCGAGCCATCCGCTGTACGGTTATACCAACCTCAAAGCCTTTGACGGTGCAGACGTGACGGGCACCGGGCAGAACCTGTTCATCAATATCTATGTCCGTGACGTGGATCATATGGAAGCCGGTATTCCGTACCTCATCAGTTATCCGAGCGAGCAGGGCAATATCGTCAATCCTTTCTTCAGCGACGTGACTTTCAGCGCAACGACACCATCCGGCGAAACCCATGACGGTGTCACTTTCCAAGGCATGTTCGGACCGGTACATATCACCACTTACGAAGAGAACACTACGGAAGACTACCTCTTCCTCGGGGCAAACAACCGCCTGATGTGGCCGAATGATGACGGCACAAGCATGCGCGGATACCGTGCGTATTTCATTATTCAACGTAACTACGTACCCGTCTCGCTCGCACCGCGCGGAACAGCAGCCCGCTTCGTTGCCCGTCCGAAAACACCGACAGATATAGAGAGTGTTCAGCATTCAGAAATCAGAAGTCAGAAGGTGCTTGAAAACGGCAGGCTCTATATTATCAGCAACGGTGTGAAGTACGACGCACAAGGTAAAAAACTTCGTTAATCGTGCGTAAGCTAAGAACTCATTAAATAAGGAGGACAAATTATGAGAAAGCAATATACTATTCCGAGCATGGAAATCATGCGTTTTGGCAGCGATATCGTCATGCAAGGCGCGCTGAGTGGTAGTTCGCAGGAAGGTTCACAATCGCAGAACTTTGCTCCTATTCGCGACATCTTCTAAATAGCTGCCACGTTATCTTGTTTAATGCAAAACAGATATGACTACAAATCGATTGCTCATATTTGTCCTGCCCGTCTGGTTACTTGTTTTGAGCCTGACAGCACTGGCTCAGGGCTTCGATGACGGTATTGACCGAACCGCTGAGGATTTTGTGCAAGTGAGTTTGATGGTGGCTGATCCCACAGACCAGAGTCAGGATTATCTTGGCATTACCGGTCATAGTTTTTTGCGTCTGCAGTGCCCGACCTTCAACTTGGATTATTGCTTCAGCTACGAGAGCGAGGCAATCAAAGGACGACTATGGGATTGCATTACAGGCAAATTGCGTATGGGACTGTTTGCAATCCCGACGGATGAGTATATTGCAGACTATCGGCAATGGCAACGCGCCGTGCACGAGTATCGCATAAATATGCCTGCATCAGCTGAACTGAGGCTGTGGGAACTGATGGATAATCATATGCTGGCTGAGCAGGAGGTGCAGAAGAATCTGTTCAAATACGGCTGCACAAGCACCCTGCTGCGTTATGTGGAGTGTGCTTTACTTCCGGATACTATAGCTTATGTATGGCCTGAGAAGTTCTATACCAAATCTGCTGTGGAGCTCACGAAAGAGCACATGGCAAATTATCCGTGGACTGCTTTGATGATACAGGTAACAAGCATAAGGGAATATGCACTTCTTACAACTCCCAAGCAGAAAGTTCTTTTCCCTGCCGACTTGCTTGAAGTGTGGTCCATGGCCACAATCAACGGTGAACCGCTCTTGTCCTATATTGGCGACCCGGTCGAAGCCGAACCGGTAGTGACTCCAAAACCTTGGTTCACTCCGCAACTGTGCGGCATATTATTACTGATACTGATTGCGTTAGGCCTCGCGTATGCTATCGGGCGCAAATACAATACATCGAAATAACAAATCCCAAATGCTCAATCAGCGATTGACATATCCGCTTCTTCCTTTTTCGCAACTCGTGTATGACACCACGCGTTGGATGCCACAGATATATATGCTTGGTATGAGGTTTCGGGTTGTCAATGGTGCATCCAATATAGGGTTATGGCATAATGCAATAGAAACAGCGTTGCTTAACCATCCTGTCCTTTCGATGCATGTCGATTGGCATGGGAGACAACGGCCAATTTCAGCAAAGAATATATTCGCAGGTCAGTTCCATCGTGTTTCGTTTCTGGCAGATGGCCAAGATTTGATTATTCATGGGCGCTTTAGCCGCATATTAGGAGATGGAACAAGTTTGGCAATACTATTGGATGATATTCATCGTGCATACCGCGGAGAATCTCTTCCTCAAGATGATTATTGGGCATATCTGGAATATGTGGAGCAACAGAAACAGTCACGGTGCTATCAAGAAAGCAAGGCGTGGTTAGAGCGGGTATTCGAAGATGTAGCAGTTCCTGTAAGGCCGGAAACAGATCGCAGATTGTGGTCGTTGCGTCCACCCAAAGCGGGAATTTATTCCGAAGATTATTCCAACCGCCATGTAGATATTATCAAGTTTGCCAAAGAGCAAAAACTGACGCTTGATGGGTTCTTCTCGCTTTGCGCAGCATTGGCCATCGCGGAGTATTGCGGCACAGACAGAGCGGCACTGACCTGGGCTTACATCGGGCGAGAGCGTCCGGAAGAACGCCGCATCTTTGGCAGTTTACACCGCGACATTCCTTTCCAAGTAAAAGTGCAAGGGGAAGTGGAAAAGGCAAAACAGGATTTGATACGTCAGGCATGCAATCAAATCCTCACAGGTGTCGCCCATAGTGATTATCCATACACGCTCACAAAGCCATATAACAAGCGATGGAACTTTGCAGTCAATGTGCTCCGAATGGAAGATGAAGGGGACTTGATAAAGCTCCTGCCGGGAAATGTTAAGTTGTTACCTGCTGCTCCATCACGATACGCCTACGCGTTGCTGGATGTGGAGATACATGAGGCGTTCGACCACCTGAATATAGTATTCCGCTACTCTGCGAGCCATTATAAAGAATCGTCCATTCGTCGCTTTGCCGCATTGGTGCGCAAATATGCCGAATGGCTACTGGAGAAGTGAAAAGCGAAAGGATCATAGAAGGTGAGATGCGCGAGTTGCTGGAACAGTCGCTCAAGCAGGCTGCTGTGGCTAATCCTGACCTGAGGACAAACCCCGTGCGCACGATTGATGAGTGGCTTGCGTACATAGAGCGCTTCTTGCATCGGATGCCCTGGGAGAATCTCGAGTTAGGCGAGGATGCATCGTTCTTTCGCAAGATAGACCAGAATATAGGCTACTTCTATTTCCTGCTCGACCAACCGCTTGATGCGTTGCAAGGCAGGGGATATATCTATCCCTCGCTGCAATACGAACCGCGGATGGCTGCCTGGCTGAAGGAGTATAACAAGGCGTGGGGCGCTTGGCTGAGTAGCAAGGATAGTTGGTGCGAGTATTACTATCAGTTGGCGCTCACAGACAGCCGCTTTGAACTCGACACTGACCGCTATGAGTCACCGGACAATTGGCATTGTTGGAATGACTTTTTTACTCGCAGGCTGCGTGAACCATTGCCGGCAAAGGAGAAGGCGACGTTTGTTGCTCCCTGCGATGGTGAGATAGCTCTGCGACCGGTGAAGACCGCTACCATACATAACTGGATTGATCTGTTAGGTGATAGTCCGTACAAGGATACGTTTGCTGACGGCGAGACGACGCACATTATGCTCGATGTGTTTGATTACCATCGCTTTCATGCGCCTTGCGAAGGCAGGGTGCTGGAGTGCAAAATCATCCGGGGTATCCACGCCGGTGGCGGAGTGATCATCTGGGATGAGGTGCAAGGCCGTTACCGCTATGAGCAGCCGGGTGTGACGGATTTTCAAATGCATGAGACGCGCGGTGTACTGGTAATGGATACACAAGCCTTCGGTAAGATAGCAATGATTCCCGTAGGCGTGCAGCAAGTCAGTTCGGTGGTGTGGAATAAGTACGTCAATCCCGGAGTAGACCTGCATCCGGGCGATGAACTCGGACGATTCCTGTTCGGCGGCAGCGATATTGTGTTGCTGTTTGAGAATGAGCTGGCACCGGACTTCACAGCAGGTAAGACCCTCAAAGCGGGAGATTTGTTATTCAAACATATAATATGACAAGACAAGAGATTGTTGACAGAACAAAGGCCTTCCTCATCAATGAATATGAGAAAGATCCGGCATTGCTTACTCCCGAAGCCCGCTTGCGGGAAGATCTGGACATAAGTAGTCTGGATTACGTGGATTTGGTTGTAACAATCAAGCGCGTGTTTGATTTTATGCCGGATTCCGTGGAGATGAATCTGGTTGTTACATTGGGCGATTTCTACGATTTAATCGAGCGTAAACTATCCGAACCTGCTCCGGCAAATGAGTGATACCCATCCACATACGGTTTGTGTTATCGGCGGCGGCATGAGTGGCCTCATCACCGGTGCTATCCTTGCTAAGAACGGCTATATAGTAACCGTTCTCGAGAAAAACCATATTATCGGAGGAGGCTTGCAATCGTTTCGTCGGGGAGATGCAGTGTTCAATACCGGATTACAAGTCTTCTGCGGGTATAAGAAGGGATGCATGATCCGGCAGTTGTTCAAATATCTGAATATTGAAGACAAGCTGAAGATTAAGGAATTAGACAATACTCAGGAACATATTGTATGGACTGATAGGCACCATTGCTATAACTTACCGAAAGGAATAGATAATGCGATTGATTATCTGATAAAACTGTTTCCCTCAGAAGAAGAAGGTTTGCGAAAATTGTCCGACTCCTTATGTGAAATAAGTGACAGTATGGATATTTTCAATGTAAGAAAAGAACAACCGCATCCGAATTTGCTAAAATATGTAAATTTGAACGCAGAGCAATTTCTGAAGCAATATACCAGTCATCCTGAAATAATTAAAATATTTGATTCCTACTGTGCGCATATCGGCAGTCCATTACATCAGCAAAAAGCATTAGTTTTTGCATTCGCGATTTGTGCAAAAATGCAGGGGTATTACAGATTGGCAGGCGAATCATTGGCATTAGCTAAGTGCTTGGCTGAAATTATTACGCAATCCGGAGGCAAAGTATTGGCGGATAGTCCCGTAAAATATATACACATAATACAAGGGAAAAAGGTCGATTACATTCTGGATGCTGATCATAATACGTATAGCGCAGATTATTATGTCAGCTCTATTGCGCCGAGATTGATGCTGGATATGGCAAACGAAGCTGTTTTCCGCGAGTCAACAGTACAGAGAATACAATCGTTCTGCAATGATTATTCAGAAATATGCTTGCATATCAATCTTAAAAAAGACACCTTCCCGTTTGTCAATAGTTGGATTCATATCCCCTCGCTGTTTGGCTATACGAAAATACCGCAATATATCTATATCTTTACTCCGCTAAATGACAATCAGGATGATTTTGCAAAAACAATGGAGATTCATGTGCCATATTATTATGCTGAGTTCCAAAAATGGGAAAACACCGTTGTCGGGCAAAGAGGAACAGATTATCAAAATAAAAAGGAAGAACTGGCTCATGCAATCATCGAATATGTTAACAGGTATTACCCGGGCATATCGGAGGCGATTGCTGAACTGTATATAGCCACGCCGTTGACTTATCGTGACTATTATGGCGATCCCCATGGCGCATTGTATTCACAAGCAGGATTGGGGATTCCTATAAAAACAAGAATAGATAATTTATTTATGACAGGGCAGGCGGTTTTTCACCATTTTTTAATAGGCACAGCGATTGTTGCTGTTAAGACGACAGAAACAATCATGCGTAGAAGCCTTGTTGAAGAAATAGCAGAGGCATAGACAATCAAATGCAGATAAATAACCGATATTTTGAAGGCGAACGCCCCTTGTATGGCTGCCGCGATATAGCTCTGCGCGATGTGACCATCGGCAAGGGCGAGTCGGCACTCAAGCAGTGCCGGGGCATCAGGGCGGAGCAATGCACCTTTCAGGGGATGTACGTTCTCTGGGAGTGCGAGAATGTGCAGTGCAGTCATTGCCTCTTTGCTGCATCGGATCGCGCACCGCTCTGGTACGGACGGAACATCCGTCTGCATAACTGCAGTATCGATGCCCCGAAAGCCTTGCGTGAACTCGATGGCTTGGATATAGTTAATACGCATATTACCAATGCTGCCGAATCGTTATGGTTCTGCCGTAACGGACAACTCACGGACGTGAGGATGGACAGTGCGGAATATGCATTCTTTCAGTCCGCTGACATGCAAATCAACCGCCTCCGTCTGCAAGGCAGATATGCCTTCCAATATGCGCGCGGCATAGAGATACATGATGCTGTACTTGATACCAAAGATGCGTTCTGGGAGAGTCGCGACTGCACTATATATGACTCTCAGATCAAAGGCGAGTATCTCGGCTGGTACGCCAAGAATCTGAAACTGGTGCGCTGTCATATCAGCGGTACACAGCCGCTATGTTACTGCGAGAACCTGATTCTGGAAGACTGCACCTTGGCTCCGGATGCCGATCTGGCGTTCGAGTATTCGACCCTGCACGCCACAATCCTCTCGACAGTGACATCTATCAAGAATCCGACATCCGGAAGCATCGTTTGTAAGTCCTGCAACGAGCTCATCCGCGATACTTTTGCCCGACAGCCGGATGATTGTTCAATCATCATGACTGACAGCACTGTTTTATGATTCTACGACTAAAATTAGACAAACATATATATGAAAAAAATTAACTATCTAAAATTATTAATCCTGTTACTGGCAGGCTTCACGATGCAGGCTTGGGCGACACCCGACGGTAATAATTTTCCCGATGACCCCGGTACTCTTATGCTGTATGTGGAACTTTCGGCAGCGGTTGTTGACGGCGGTACGATTGACGGGTATGAACCTACCGGTGCAGGCGCTTATCCATCCGGCACTTCTGTGACTATAACCGCACAGACCATATCCGGTTACCGGTTTGTCCGTTGGAGCGATGAGGTTACAGACAATCCGCGTACGTTTGTGTTGGAGCAATCTGTTTCGCTTACAGCATTGTACAGCCGTAATATGATTGGGATTGCTGTTGCTGCCAACAAGTGGAATTTCATCTGTCTGCCACCGCTCGGCGACAGGCAATATACGGAAGATATGTTCACGTACGATGGTCTAAGTGATGTGCAATGGGGCACGTACAACGGCAACAAACGTGCATCAGGGCAATCGGGTTGGGAAACACCCGAAACATTCAATGCCCTGCAAGGTTATATCCTCTATAGTACCACAGCCGGTACGTTGCGCATCAATGCGTACGAAGATGAGATTCGTCAAGGCGAATCTGGCAACACTATCTATGCAGGGATGACAACTTATGTCTCCTCGCATCCCGAGAACGAGAGTTGGAACTTCCTCGGCAACCCATTTAGCCAAGGCTACAACATTGCAGGTTTGGCAGTTGCAGGCATTGAGGCACCAATAACCGTCTGGAACGGTACAGCCTACAGCACCTACACCCCGGGCATTGATTCGTATATACTGAATCCCTTCGAAGCGTTCTTTGTCCAGAAAGCTGAAAACGGTGCAGAAGGGATAGCCTTCAGCCGCGAGTATTTGGAAGGCGCTGATGGCGGAAATAGTGGCGGTGTAGCTGACGCGATGGGTACTTTACCCGGATATTTCTCTGTAAGCGCTACTCAGCGGATACAGTTCTCCAAAGGTAACCTACAGTACCAAGCAAGCACCGATACATGGCGATTCGCAGAGAACCAATTTGATACTATCGGCGCACTTAATGCCAACATATCGGCAACATACGATGGTTGGATTGACTTGTTCGGTTGGGGAACAGGCAATAACCCGACGAACTCGAGCACAGACTACAACAATGATTACAGCACCTTTGTTGATTGGGGAGTAAACGCCATCAGCAATGGCGGTAACGAGGCCAATCTGTGGCGCACGCTGACAAATGATGAATGGGGTTATCTATTTTATGATCGTGCCAGTGCTTCCAGTAAGTATGGAAAGGCAACGGTTGCAGGTGTAAATGGTATTATTGTTTTACCTGACAATTATAATGGAATAGGGATCAATACTTCCCGTAGTGCATGGGATAACAATACTTTCAGTGCTGAGGATTGGGCAGCCTATGAAGCGGACGGCGCAGTCTTTTTGCCTGCTGCGGGCTACCGCGAAGGCGCGGATGTGAGCAATGTGGGGTCGGTCGGTAACTATTGGTCATCTACGCTTAGCGGTGAGGTCAGCGCGTTCAACCTCCTCCTCGATTCGAACGGCATCAATCCGCAGGACGCCTACTATCGCTACCGCGGTCGATCCGTCCGTCTGGTGCGGTAGTAAAAGTAATTAGGTGTCATCACCAACGAGCAGTGGTAAATCGTAACCATTAGGCTTATCTTTACTCAAGAGGCGGAGCTCACAATTCGTGGGCTTCGCCTTTTTTTGTGCCCGAATATGGTTGCCAACTAAGGCAAAAAAGTTCGGAGTGCAAAGCCTCAAATGTTCTTATCTCGTTCTTCTTGGCCATGATATGCGCATTTTTATTTCCGCCTCTAAAGTTACGAAAAAATTTTCAAATATGCAACTTTTTTGGCAAAAAAATGCAAATTTTTTTTAGGGGCAAAAAACGGGCGATTTTGGATGTGCGCGAACCCTTGTATTTACAGGGGCTGGAGGCACAAAATGCAAAATTTTTTCAAAAAAACTTGCAAATGTCAAAAAAATGTTGTAACTTTGCAGTCGATTTCGTGATCTAAAAACACGCTATGCTCAACGATGCACAATGTTCATATTATCAGGCAAGAAACACAGAGGCAGACCTCTGTGAGGCTTTTCCTGTGGATGAGATTCTCATCCGGGGCTTGCATGCGTTGCAGCAGCATCTTCAGGATAAAGGCATCGCCATCGACATCCCTCGGCTGAGCGTGATGAACGCGGCGCACCGCATCGCTGCATATATGTTTGTGAGCGAGCATACAGCCGGGCAAATAGAACTGGATGCCATGGTGTACGGTCTGGCACGCTACGACAAGTACCAAGCGAATATCATACAGATCGTACTCGCTGCCATACTCAATCGCACGGAGGGCGCACGTGCACGCATGTACCGATCAATCATACTCGACGACCGAGACGAGGACTTCAACGAAGGCGTGTCGCTCTACGAGCAGTTCCTGGAAGATACAGAGACGTTTTTCCGCGAGGAGGACTTCCTGATCGACGTGGCAGCAATGGCACTCGTCATCCGACAACAACGAGAACAAATACAACAACTCAAACAACAAAACAAAGAACTTATGGAAGCACAACAGAACAACCAATACAACCAGTACAACGCACCGGTCTATAACGGTTGTACATTCAACACGACCAACAACTATGCACCGCAATCCTCTTCTACGCAGCCACAGGACGTTGACAACAACTCATCTGTAGATTCTGCCGGTGTGACAACGCATAAGCCCTCTGTTCCGTTCCTGGTGCCGGATAAACTTATCGAATTGGGCACATATTCCATTTCGGAATTTGTGACATTGTTTCATGATGCAGTGAAAGCCGGCGCACCTAAACTGAGTCAATTCATCAAGCATTATCGGGAGCTTGAGGTACTGAATACCGATGGCTACAACAAAAAGCAAACGTTTGAAGAGCTGAAGGCATTTTTCGGAAAAGAAATGAATTTCGGCTATCCCAATTTTGCCGCATATTATTAATTTTTTGCATTTGATTTTCGTTTGATTCATTTGATTAAAAATGCCCCTCTATTTGATTTTTATTTGATTATTATTTGATTCATTTGATTGTTATTTGATTTAGGCATCCGAATTTTGCGGATGTCTTTTTTTTGTTGTAATTTTGCAGCGTCTTTCGAGAGTTAAGGACAAATTTTGGTTCACAGATTAACCGGATTAAACAGAATTACGAAGGACTAAAATTGTCCACAAATTAAACAAATTAAACAAATACGATGGATTAGATTAATTCGGTTAATTAGTGAACAAACAAAATAATCATTAACCCGCGAAGTTGAGTGTGACTCGCACGTGCAAAGAGTGGCCACTCGCATACCTAACTGAGCACAAAACTTTCGCAACAATGAAAGCAACAACCAAGATCGTAGCACTGACTACGCAGACAGAAAACGAACTGAAAGTAAACGACAGGGTACGCGGCACACTGCAGCGTCAGGGACGACGTACGTACCAATTCATCCAACACCAGGCGCATCGGGATAGCCTGCCGGAAGAGCTGTGCCGTGCTCTGGCACGCAGCCGACACGGGCAGATCTATGCCAACGGCTACGGCGTGAGCGTACATCTGTACGTGAAGCATGACAAGTACAACTCGCCCCGAGAGCTGACAGCGATCATCCGGAGCGAGGTGAATGAGTTATGCCATCAACTGCTCCATGTAGCCGCAATGCAACTGTTAACACAAATCAAACAAGAATTTTAAGACTATGAAAGCAATAGAATTAACCGCAGCCCTCATCGCTGCCAACGATGTAACCATCACCAAAGCCGATGCCCTCGTCGAGACCAGCATCCTCAAGCAACTTATCGAGTCGTGCAAGGCGAGAGTAAAGCAGCTCGACCCCGAAGCCAAGATCCTCGCCGAGAAAGCCCTCTCCGAGATTGGCGAGAACTCCGGTAAGTTCACTCACGCAGGCCACCACTACACCCTCGATCTTGCACTCGTCTTCGACATCATCGGCAAACCCCAGAAGTACACCATGCCCGAGGGCGTCGACTACCGCCGCATGGCCGGCGAGAAGGCGGAGCACCAGAAGGAATCCGCCAAGCTCACCCGGAAGATGAAAACCATCATGGACGACTTCCCCAAGGACCATCCCAACATCGTCGCCGATGGCATCACCCGCACCCTCAAGTGTTTGGATTGATTTATAGCCATTTGGAGTTGTGGCATGTTCCCTTTTGCATCATAAAGGGAACAGGCCACGAATCCAGACGAAAGAAAAACAACAAAGAAAAAAGAACCAAAAAAGAAAATAAAAAAAGAAAGTCCATAGTCTCCAGTCCATAGTCCAACGTGCGCGCGTAAAGGACAACGGACTTTGGACGCAGGACAAAGGACGATGGACGGGACGGACGGACTTTCTTTTTAATTCTTTAATATTTTTAGACGATAGACTATGGACAGTATTGATATCTATGAACAGTTCCGGGACTTTTGGACACTGTTCCGACCGGCTGATAAGTTCGACAACCGGCAGAAATGCTCACGCGAATTGTGGTTCAAGCGTTCCGCACAAGCACGCGAAGCGATGATTGAATATCTCAAGACGCACGGTGCGCCTCTGAACCGCAATCCGTTCTTTTGGATTCAGGACTTTCCCGAACCGGGACTGGAGCCGATCAGACAGACTGCGACACCGCTGCCCGAGCCGACGAACTACAACGGGCGTGCCTTGCCGCGAACAGGCGAGTTCTATTTTGCCGACCACAACGGCCAGCGAGGATTGTACAAACGCGAGGATGTGGAGGCACATCACATGTCGAACCCACAAAAATTTAAGATATGAGACACGAAGAATATTACGAGGAGGAGTACTACGAGGAAGAGGAGTACGAGGAACGGGATGAGCGGTGCATCTACGAACAGCGCTGGTGGGACTACAGCTACTACGAGGATGCGCGGTGGATGTAGGCGGGCAATAGTATTGCTCTGAAATGGACAAAGCCCGGAGGGTCGGATACAATCCGACCGAAATAGACAAAGTGACAATGGTCCGGATGGAATCCGGAGTCAAAGGACGAACGGGATGTTGTCGGGTAATTGTCGGAAGATGGTCGCGTGATGGTCGCGAGGAAGGACTGACAATGGATTGGGTAGGTCAACAAATAAAGACAATTACCAACAATTTCAAAGGATCCTTATCTGTCCACAAATTAAACAAATTAAACAAATTACAATGGACTTGATAGGTCAAAAATCACCCAAAATTAACCAAAAATTATTAAAGAATAAAATTAAAGCATTATGGAAAAGAAAATAGAAAAACTGAAAAAAATGAATAGTAAAACTAAGCATAAAAGAAAAATGAGCGAAAAGGAGTATGGAGAACTGTACTCCGAGAACTTGGGGAAAATAACAACCGTGCTGAATAAGGATAAGATCTTCGACGAAGATATCCTCCATGACACGTTCCTCGAACTATACAAACGCCGCGGAGAGATACAGACGAAACGATTTGTGACATATTTCGTAGCCTGGTACAAAGAAGTATACGATCGCGAGGAGAAACGCACAAACCACTATGAGTATTGCGGCACAAACGTGGAAGACAAGTACGATCTGATGGAGGAGAGCGATCTCGCCTACCGCGAAAAAGTAGGGCAACGTGTGGATGAAATAATTGAGCACTATCGCTCTAATCCTCCGAAAAATGCCCGGAATCATGAACGTGCCTGCGAGATCTTACAGTTGTATCGCGACGGGCTCAGCGAGCGAGAAATAGCGAAAGAACTATGCATCGGCAAATCAACTGTTCACCAATATATTGACGCCATTATCAGTTACTTACGCGACGAATACGGGCAGTAGAGTGTATGATATATAGAAGGGTTCCAAAAACCGGAGAACGATGGCGAAGGTAGAATTTGACATAGGCATTGATTCGGTGCGGGGGATATTGATGGGCACAGACCCGTATTATATCCGCCGCTATCCGGACAGGGACGGGAAGGTGATGCATATCGTGCAAGCACGGCCTGACCGCTCCGGTCATGTACCAACCCGAGCCGAACAACATAACCGCATCGATTTCGCGGAGCGTTATGGCGCCCAACGCCACGCGGAGTTCATGCAGCGGAAGTGGAAAGATCAACTCGAATTATCATTCGAATAATTAACAACCTAAATCTTAACTATGAACCTGATCGCCCATATATGGTCGATACATAAATAGTAGCGACCATGCGGGCGGTCATAAAACCTAAACAACTATGGCAAAGATTACATTACATGGCATGTTTGCCCGAATCAAGGGCAAGTTCAACAAGTCGGAAACGTTGTATTTCAAGCGTTGTCCGTGTAAGAAAGAGCAGCTGGGTGTTGACCTGCTGAACCCGTCGAAGGCAAAGCACGCAAAGAACGTGCAGGCACAAAACGCGTTGAAGGCCGCTGTCGCTGCCGCAAAGACCGCACTGGCTGATCCAACGGAGCGCGCAACATTGGAAGCTGCGTTCCAAGCGCAGAAGAAGTACCGAACGCTGTTCGCCTACACCGTAGCGCAGAAGTACGTGAACCCGTTCAGCGCATAATGCGCTGTTGATGAGCCTTCGGCTGTTAGTGATTGCATGTTAGTGAGCCTTCGGCTGTTAATGATTGCACGTTAACACGCAGTCACCAACACGAAGTCACTAACACGAAGTGATAAACACGTAGTTATTAACATTTAATTCATTAAATCTAAATCTTATGGCAAAAGTAGAATGGAGTGCCGGTATCGATAGTGTGTCCGGCGCATTGAGTAAACCGAGTAAGAGTGGTCAGCACTCGTGCAGCAAGATGCTGCTGGGTACGCACCGCGTAGCCGCGACCACATGTAACAAATGTAACCGCCTGTATCTGCGCAAGAAAGTGGAGCGTTCGACGCCGGTCACCCAGCGCGAGCTGCAGATCCGCGCACGATTCTCGGCAATCAGTGCGCTGATAGCAACGAAGCGCCGCGATCCCGTCGAGATGCAGACGATCCAGGCGGCGTTCCTGGCGCAGAAGGATGACGCCAACGGGTACAAGACCCTGAACAAGTACCTGTGGGCTACCCTGGGCGATGATTACGACAAGGATCACCCCAACGGCTAAAAGCTGCGCTGTTAGGGATTGCATGTTAATGATTGCATGTTAGTGAGCCTTTGGCTGTTAGTGATTGCATGTTAACACGAAGTCACCAACACAACGTCACTAACACGCAGTCCCTAACACAAAGTGATAAACATGAAATATATGTGGTATGAAACGATTATTTATGATTTTTGCAGGGGTGTTGTGCGTTGTTGCCTGTGGTGCATGGCTCAGCTCGTGCAACGTCACACGGACGGTGACGACCTCCAGCCAATACCTCCAGCGGGGCGACACAACGATCCTGATACAGAGTAAGACCATCGAGTCCTACGATGCCAGCAAACGTCTTGGCTTGTAGCCGATGTTTTAGGATTCGGAGGGGAGGATATCTTCCACTCTCATCTGCAGGGAGGTGACACCGTTGTAGGTGTTCTCCTCAAGGCTGTAGCAGACATCCACAGGATTGCCGTTCTGGATGTACGGAGCCATATCTCCCTGGCCGAAAGCGATGCCGCTGATGGCCATGTTGCGGTCGGTGAGATCGAGCCTGAGATGTTCGCCCATCTTACCCACGCGTCGCGTGTAACGGTTGTTGATCAGTCCGCGCGTGACGAAACGCGGATGCGGGTTCTGCGGTCCGAAAGGCTCGAGATGCTTCAGAATATTGTAGAACTGCTTATCGATATGGCTGAGTTCGATCTCATCCTCTATGCGCAGCACAGGTACCTGCTGCTCGTCGGTGATATGTGCTGCCACATACTCCTCAAAGCGGCGTTTGAACTCGGGCAGATTGGCAGGCAGCATGCTCAGTCCGGCAGCGAACATATGTCCGCCGAAGTTCGTGAGCAGATCGCGGCAGGAATCGATGGCAGTATAGATATCAAAACCGCCTACACTGCGTGCGGAACCTGCGATGAGACCGTCGTCGGTGTCAGCGAGAACAATAGTAGGACGGTAATAGTTCTCGGTGAGGCGCGAAGCCACTATTCCCAGCACGCCGCGATGCCAGGTAGGACCATAGACGACACTGGTATGCATCGTAGCATTGGCGGGATCGGCTTCGAGCTGCTGCAACGCCTCGTGGGTGATGGTCTCATCTTTCTCCTTGCGCTCGCTGTTGAAGGTCTCGATGGTCTGCGCAATCTCCGTTGCGACCGTAGCATCATTGCTTATAAGCAATTCGACCGCAGCTCTGCCTGAATGGATACGTCCGCAGGCATTGAGTCGCGGGCCTATACGATACACCAGGTCGGACATATTCACGATTTGTCCCTCCAATCCGGTCATACGCAACAATCCCTGCAAACCCACAGAGGGATGTTGGCTGATCTGCTTGATGCCAAAGTATACCAACACGCGATTCTCATCCACCAGTGGGACAATATCCGATGCAATGGACATGGCCAACAACTCAAGCAACGGAGCCAGTGACTGCTCGAACGACATGTGATGCGTTTGTGCATACGCCTGCGCCAGCTTGAATCCTACACCGCAGCCCGACAGTTCCTTGAAGGGATAGGGGTCGTTAGTCTGCTTGCTATCGAGCACCGCAACGGCTTGGGGCATATCGTTGCCGGGCATATGATGGTCGCAGATGATAAAGTCGATACCTCGTGCACGGGCATACTCCACCTTATCAGCCGACTTGATACCGCAGTCCAGGGCGATGATCAGGCTGCAACCGTTCGCCTGCGCATAATCCACGCCACGGAACGATATACCGTAACCTTCGGTATAACGGTCGGGGATATAATAATCGATATTCGTATAGAACGCACTGAGGAAACGATACATCAACGCCACAGCTGTTGTACCATCGACATCATAATCGCCATAGATAAGAATTTTCTCGTTGCGCTCGATTGCCTCTGATAACCGCCTCTCCGCCTGGCGCATACCTAACATAAGCATGGGGTCGTGCAACTGATTGAGATTAGGGTGCACGAAGGCGGAAGCCTGTTCGCGGTTGGTTATACCTCTGCGAACGAGCAACGCAGCAGCCATAGGATGGATATGCAGTTCGGTAGCCAAGCGGTCGCGCAACGATAGCTGCTCATCAGTGAGGGATTGTATCTGCCAGGAGTATTTCATTGTTAGTTGAAAGTCAAAAGTCGAAAGACGAAAGCGTTATAAGCGAACGAGTTTGCGATCGGTATCGCGCCACAGGGGTAATGCTTCGCGGTAGTGTTTCAATACAGGCATGGAGAGGTCGGCAATACGCGTGCCTTGCTCGTTATCCTGAAAGCCAAGTAGTTCCTTGAGCCGCGTATCATAGGCTACAGAGTGTCCGTTGTAATGCCAGCCTGCACCGTCATCGCCCACGAGATTAGCCGCAACGATGTAACACTGGTTCTCCACAGCGCGGGCAGCCACCAGCACATCCCACATGGCTATACGTGCCTCCGGCCAGTTGGCACTGACCAGGATAAGATCGTAATCATCGCCCCAGACGTTACGTGCCCACACAGGGAAACGCACATCATAGCAGATGAGCATCAGGATCTTAACGCCTTGATACGTGAAGATCGTACGCCGGTCACCGGGCGTAAAGAAGCGATCCTCGCCGCCGGTGGCATACAAGTGCCGTTTGTCGGTGAACTGCGGCTCGGCGTGAGGCGAGAGCAGGAATCCGCGGTTGAACAGTTTACCCCCATCGCAGCAGATGAACGTGCCGGCAATAGCTACACCGGATTGGTTAGCCACCTGCTGCATGGTGGTGATGGTATAGCCGTCAACGGGTTCGGCAAGCTGGGGACGATCGACACAAAAACCTGTGCTGAACATCTCGGGCAGCAACGCTACATCGGCCTTTCCCGCCAATGCAGCGATACGCTCAGCGGCTGTGCTTACATTGGCGCGCACATCACCCCAGACGATAGGATACTGTAATACAGCTACCTTCATTTCTTGGGTTTGCTGATAGTCTCACGCATAGCAGTATCGGCCTGGATATTCTGCATGCGGTAGTAATCCATGATACCGAGATTACCGTTACGGAACGCTTCCGCCATAGCTTGCGGCACGAGAGCCTCCGCCTCAATCACCTTGGCGCGTGCCTCCTGTGCTTTGGCTTTCATCTCCTGCTCGTTGGCGATAGCCATAGCACGACGTTCCTCAGCCTTGGCCTGGGCAATGTTCTTATCGGCTTCCGCCTGATCCATCTGCAGCTGGGCACCGATATTCTTGCCCACATCGATATCGGCTATATCGATACTGAGGATCTCAAACGCCGTGCCGTCGTCCAGACCCTTAGAGAGCACCAGTTTGCTGATGCTGTCGGGGTTCTCGAGCACTTGCTTGTGGCTCTCGGCACTACCGATGGAGCTGACTATACCCTCGCCTACACGTGCCAGGATCGTATCCTCGCCCGCACCGCCTACGAGTTGGCGTATATTGGCGCGCACGGTGACACGTGCTTTGGCAATGAGCTGTATACCATCCTTGGCAACAGCAGTAACAGGAGGCGTATCGATCACCTTGGGATTGACGGACATCTGTACTGCCTCAAACACGTCACGGCCTGCCAGATCGATAGCCGTAGCCATGCCAAACGGCAACTGGATACCTGCCTTGCTGGCACTGACCAGAGCATGAACCACACGCTCGATATGTCCACCCGCCAGGTAATGTGCCTCCAGGCCGTCGCGCTTGACATCTTCCAAGCCGGCCTTATGCGCCTCAATCAGGCAGTTGACGATCTTTGCAGGCGGCACACGACGGATACGCATCAGGAACAACTGCACGAGCGAGATACGCACACCGCTCACCTGCGCATTGATCCACAGCAGGAACGGCACGTAGTGGAAAAAGATGATCACCGCAATGGCGATAAGTACAATAAGTACGATTTGTAATACTTCCATAATCCTGTATTTAGTAGATTTAACAATTACTCCTCCTTGCTCCCGGCAAGCTGCCCGGCTTCCTTCTGTTTTTCGGCTTCCTGCTGCAAGCGTGCGATCTTGCCTCCCGGCGAGGCTAACTCCACCTTATCATCAATAGTGGCATCCAGTCCCATCTTTTCGATAGCGCGACTCTTATAGAAAGCGTACACAGCCACTACCGTGCTAACCAGCAAGGCAAAAAACGTGATGTGACCGGCAGTAGCTCCAAGTACCATATAAGCATACACGACTGCTCCGATCATACATCCGCCTCCGGCCACCCCCGCTATGCCAAAGCCGGGAATGAGAAAAAGTTCCAAAACCAGCAACAGGATGCCGGCCAAGGACAGTAGGACGAGAATTACAATATTCATATGCGTTGTTGTTAGGGTTAATGCTAAAATCGCCTACAAAGTTACAACAAATATTGCACATTTCCAAATTTTCGGCAAACAAAATAAAAAAAACGCTCACAATTTGCAAAATTGAAAAATTTATTGTATCTTTGTGGCCGTTTTTTATGATAATCGCAAAAAAAGCGAAGTTTAGGATGAGTAAAAATTTAGTTATTGTAGAGTCACCGGCTAAGGCCAAAACGATTGAGAAGTTTTTAGGAACCGATTACCATGTACTGTCATCGCAGGGACATATCCGCGATATTGAGGGCGTAGGCAAGCACAATATCGGTATCGATTTTGCGCACGATTATGCGCCGAACTATGTATTGGAGTCATCAAAGATGCATCTGATCGATACGCTCCGCAAGGAAGCCGGCAAGGCAGAGACTGTCTGGCTCGCCTCCGATGAGGACCGCGAGGGAGAAGCTATAGCCTGGCACCTGAAGGAGGTACTGGGTCTGAAGCCTGAGCACACGCACCGCATAGCGTTCCACGAGATAACGGAGTCGGCTATCAAGGATGCGATAGCCCACCCGCGGGATATAGACTATAACCTGGTCAACGCCCAACAGGCACGGCGCGTGCTGGATCGTATAGTAGGCTTTGAGCTTAGTCCTGTACTGTGGCGCAAGGTTTCTGCCGGACTGAGTGCAGGCCGTGTACAATCGGTAGCCGTACGTCTGGTAGTGGAACGCGAACGCGAGATAGAGCAGTTCGCACCCACAGCGCAATACAAGGTTTCGGCGGACTTCATCGGCCGTGACCAACAAGGCAACCCGGCAACGCTGCATACCGAACTCAACCACCGCTTTGCCACCGAAGAGGGGGCACGGCAGTTCCTGAGCGAGTGCACCAAGTCAGAATTCGTTATTCGTTCTATTCAGAAACGCCCCGTGCACCGCTCACCGGCTCCTCCGTTCACCACCTCGCTGTTGCAACAGGAGGCGGCACGCAAGTTGCACTTCCCGGTATCGAAGACCATGCGCCTGGCACAATCATTGTACGAGGCAGGACGTATCACGTATATGCGTACGGACTCGGTTAACCTGTCATCGCTGGCACTGAGTACCGCCAAGAAACAGATCATCGAGACCTATGGCGAGAACTACCACAAAGCACGTCATTACCATACAACCAGCAAAGGTGCGCAGGAAGCACACGAGGCTATACGTCCCACATACATCCAGAACGTGACAGCCGGCAACAACGAGGACGAACGCAAGCTGTACGACCTAATACGCAAACGCACCCTCGCCAGCCAGATGGCTGATGCCGAACTGGAGCAGACACGCATTGAGATCAGTGCCGGAACATCGACGTACCTGTTCGTAGCCGGCGGAGAGGTGATGCTGTTCGACGGATTCACGCGTGCATACGTTCAATCTTTAGATGACGACGAGCAGCAGGAAGCAACAGGTCTGATGCCCGCCATGACGGAAGGTGCAAGCGTGACGATCGACAAAATGTCGGCACGCGAGAGTTTCACCGCTGCCCCGCCACGATACAACGAAGCGACGCTGGTTAAGAAGATGGAGGAACTGGAGATTGGCCGTCCGTCAACCTACGCCACGATCATCGAGACCATCCAAGCCCGCGACTACGTGCAGCGCGGGAACGTGCCGGGCAAGAAACGCACCTACAAGACGCTGACACTGGGCAAGAACGGCACGATAACCGAGAAAAAACAGCAAGAGAGCGTAGGAGCCGAGTCGCAACGACTGCTGCCTACCGACCTGGGACGGATCACCAACGACTTCCTTGTCGAACAGTTCCCCGCCATACTGAGCTACGACTTCACCGCCAACGAGGAGCAGAACTTTGACAAGATTGCCGAAGGCAAAGCTAACTGGACAAAGGTGGTAGATGCCTTCTACAAGACCTTCCATCCGCTCATCAGCCAGGTACCGTCGGGCAAGATTGCCGGACGCAGCCTGGGCGTAGACCCACAATCGGGCGAAGAGGTGATAGCCCGCATCACAAAGAACGGTCCGTGCGTACAGATCGGTAATGCCGAAAGCGACAAGCCGCGTTTTGCCTCGCTGCAGAAAGACCAATCGATCTTCACCATCACCCTAGAAGAAGCCCTGCAACTCTTCGACAAAGCACTGCCTATCACCTTGGGCGAACATGAGGGAGAAGAGGTGGTTGTAGCCGACGGCAAGTTCGGACCATATGTACGCCTGGGCAAGACCTTTGCCTCGCTGCCGAAAGGTGCTGACCCGTTCAGCCTGACACTGGAAAAAGCCATCGCTCTCGTAGAGCAGAAGCAGAACGCCTCGCTGCCTATCCACGATTGGGGAGAGATCAAAGTGCTGCGCGGACGATTCGGCGCATACATCAAGCAGGGCGAGACTAACTACCGTATACCCCGCTCCACCGATGTGGAACATATGACACTCGAAGACGCACAAGCCATCATCACCGTTGCACCGGCAGAGACAAGCAAGCCGCGGTTCGTGCGCAGGAAAAGCAAGTAAATCAACGCAATGGCGTTTCACAACGACATAGGACATTTCGGTGAAGATGCAACCTGCAAGTACCTGCAAGATCGCGGGTACAAGATTGTGGAACGCAACTGGCGACTGGGGAACATTGAGATTGATATCATAGCCGAGAACGATGAGTACGTGGCGTTTGTGGAAGTCAAGACACGCACCACACGCTTTGCAGATGTCAATCCGGAACAATACGTGGATGAACACAAAAAGAAGTTCATGACCGTGGCCGGTAACGGATATATGAAACACAACCAGATAACCAAGCTGCTGCGGTTTGACATCAGCGGCGTGCTCTGGAACAGGACTACGAATCAGGTGGAAGAGATCCGGTACTACGAAAATGCGTTTCGCCCCAAAGTGCGAGAGATACATAACGGCTCTTTCAACGGGCAATGGAAATGGCATCGCAGATAAGCATCAGCGCGAATAACACGAATAGCTATATAGCAAATGGCTGATTTTGAATATGATATTATTGTTGTAGGCGCAGGTCACGCAGGTTGTGAGGCAGCCTCGGCCGCTGCACGCATGGGTAGCCGCACACTACTGATCACGATGGATATGAATACCATCGGACAGATGAGTTGCAACCCTGCTGTAGGCGGTATAGCCAAAGGACAGATTGTGCGCGAGATAGATGCCATGGGCGGACAGATGGGTATAGTGACCGACCGCTCAGCTATTCAGTTCCGCATGCTCAACAAGAGCAAAGGTGCAGCCATGTGGAGTCCGCGTAGCCAAAGCGACCGCAAGCAGTACATACAGCAATGGATCAAGACGCTCAGCACGACCGACAACCTGCACATATGGCAAGACGAGGTTGTAAGCTTACTACTTGACAATCAAAACAATACACCGCACATTCCGGGAGATACGCTCCACCATACGCACACCGTTACAGGTGTAGTGACACGCTTGGGCGTAACGTTCAAAGCACGCGCTGTGATACTAACCAACGGGACGTTCTTATCGGGATTATTGCATTTTGGCAGGACACAGATCCCCGGCGGTCGTATCGCCGAAAAAGCCAGCATCGGACTGACAGAGCAGTTGGTGGCAACGGGATTTGTATCGCACAGGATGAAGACCGGTACGCCTGCCCGACTGGATAAGCGCAGCATTGATTTTGCTGCCTTGCAAGAGCAACCCGGCGACAATACGGAAGAGACGTTCAGCTATCTGCCTAATGTCAGACGCGAACTGAAGCAGATGAGCTGCTATATCACCTACACCAACCCCACGACGCACGATATACTCCGCCAAGGACTGCCCGACTCACCTCTGTATAACGGACAGATACAAAGTATTGGTCCGCGTTATTGCCCGAGCATCGAGACGAAGATCGTCACCTTTGCCGACAAGGAGCAGCACCAGCTCTTCCTGGAACCCGAAGGTGTAGATTCCAACGAGTATTACGTGAACGGTTTCAGCTCGTCGATGCCCTGGCAAGTGCAACTGGAGGCGCTGCACAGCGTGCGCGGTCTGGAGCATTGCGTGATGTATCGTCCGGGCTATGCGATAGAGTACGACTATTTCGATCCTACACAACTCTACCCCACTCTGGAGACCAAAATCGTACGTAACCTGTTTTTTGCCGGACAGATCAACGGCACAACTGGTTACGAGGAAGCGGCCGGCCAAGGTCTGATAGCAGGTATCAATGCCCATCAGCATTGTATAGGAGCTGAGCCGCTCGTGCTGAGCCGGGACGAGAGTTACATAGGCGTACTGATCGATGATCTGACGCATAAAGGAGTGGATGAACCATATAGGATGTTCACCTCCCGCGCCGAGTACCGTATCCTGCTGCGTCAGGATAATGCCGACGAACGACTGACCGAAAAGTCGTATCGCTTAGGTTTGGCGGATGCTAACAGGCACAAGTTGTATATCACAAAGAGAGAAGCCATAGAGCACATCACCGAGCACCTGGCTGCTACCCCCTGCACAAGCCCTGCGTATCGCACGCTGCTGGAGCAACAAGGCTATGCCGGCAGTTCGGCTCACGGCTCGCTGCACGATATGCTTATGCGACCGAACATCACCTTGCGGGATATACTGGCTATCGATAACGGATTGCAAGATATCGTAGACCATCTCACTGACCGACAAGACGAGATACTCGACTGCACAGAGATCAACATCAAGTACAGCGGCTATATATCCCGCGAACGGATGGCTGCTGACAAACTGCGCCGACTGGACACCATTAAGATTCCCGCAACTTTCAATTACAGCGAGCTGCAGTCATTATCCACCGAGGCGCGACAAAAACTCACCCGCCTACGCCCCGCTACCATAGGCGACGCGATGCGTATACCCGGCGTAAGCCCAAATGATATAAGCGTGCTGCTGGTATTGATGGGCAGATAAAATAAAAATGTTTCACGTGGAACAAAACACAAAATATATGACAATCGAGCAACTGAAAATGGATGTCAGGAATGTGCCTGACTTCCCCCAAAAAGGTATCCAATTCAAGGACATCACAACCATCATCGACAAGCACGAGGACTTGTGCTTTATGCGCGACGAAATTGCTGCCCGCTACCGGGGCAAAGGTATAACCAAGGTAATCGGTTTGGAGAGCCGCGGTTTCATCCTGGCACCGGCTATAGCCATGGAGATAGGTGCGGGATTTGTGCCTATCCGCAAGCCCAATAAACTGCCCGCCGAGACGATTGAAGTAAGCTATGCGAAGGAGTATGGTGAAGACATCCTACAGATACACAAAGATGCACTCACGCCGGAAGATGTAGTGCTCATCCATGACGATATACTGGCTACAGGCGGATCAATGGCTGCCGCGATTGATCTGGTGCGCAAACTGGGTGTAAAGAAAGTATATGTAAACTGTATCATCGAACTGGAGGGACTCAACGGACGTCAGTTCTTAGCCGACAAGAATGTGGATGTTGACTGCCTGATGAGCATCGAGGTGGACGAATAAGCGCTGATGGCCGCCAAAGAGGAACATATAGCCCGCATCCTGCAACGCCTGCCCGAACAGCCGGGCGTGTATCAATACCTGAACAAGGAAGGTACGGTGATCTATGTAGGTAAAGCCAAGAATCTGAAGCGGCGCGTGAGCAGCTATTTCAACAAAGATGTAGCATCACTCAAGACGCGACAACTGGTAGCCCATATAGCGGATATCAAGTATGTGGTTGTAGGTAGCGAACAGGACGCGCTCCTGCTTGAGAACAACCTGATCAAGCAATACCAGCCGCATTACAATATCCTGCTCAAGGACGGCAAGAGCTATCCCTACATCTGCATAACCAAAGAAGCCTATCCGCGTATATTCAAGACCCGGCAAAAAGACAGGCGCGGAGCGGAATATTTCGGGCCGTACAGTTTCTCGAATGCGGCAGACACCGTGCTGGAACTGATACACCAACTCTACCCTCTACGCACATGCAATACGCCTATGTCGCAGGACGGCATAGACAAAGGCAGATACAAGGTGTGCCTGAAGTACCATATAAAGAAGTGCTGCGGCATATGCGAGCAACGTATCCCTACAGCTGAATATGATACGTACATCCAGTCGGCCAAGAAGATTATCCGCGGCGATGCCAACGAGATAAGCAAGCAGTTAACGGAAAGAATGCAGGAGTTGGCTGCTGACTATCGCTATGAAGAGGCAGAGAAAATAAAGCAACAGTATCTGTTGGTCGAGAAGTTCCGTAGCAAGACGGTGGTTACCAACACGACAATTAGCAACCTGGATGTGTTCGGCTACGAGGAGCAGGATGATCTGGCATATATAAGCATGCTGCACGTGCATAACGGCAGTATAGTACAAGGTCGTACACTGGAGTTCAAGCGACAACTGGATGAGAGACGGGAAGAGGTATTGGCATATGGCATAACATCGCTGCGCGAAATGTTAGGCAGCGAAACAAAAGAGATACTAGTACCATTCATACCGGACTTTGTAGGGGAAGATATACGCATCAATATAGCCGGCACGGGTGACAGGAAGAAACTCCTTGACCTGGCAGCACAAAACGTACGGCAATACAAAGCCGACAGACTGAAGCAAGCGGACAAACTGAATCCGGATCAACGGGCAATTCGTATACTTACCGAACTACAAAAAACAATAGGATTACCGATGTTACCTATGACCATTGATGCCTTTGACAACTCAAGCATCCAAGGAACGAGTGCTGTATCCGCCTGCGTGGTATTCAAGAAGGCCAAACCCAGTAAGAGCGACTACAAGCGATTCGAAGTAAAAGAGGTGGTTGGTCAGGACGATTACGCCACGATGCGCGAGGTAGTAAGACGACGGTATCAACGAATGATTGACAATGGCGAAGAGCTACCTAACCTGATCATAGCCGACGGTGGTATCGGACAAATGCATGCAATACGCGAAGCGGTGGAAGATCAGTTAGGATTGCATATACCTATCGCCGGATTAAAGAAAGATGACAAACACCGCACACAAACCCTACTCTACGGCTTCCCTCCGATGGAGTTCGGGATGAGTGTAACAAGCGAGACCTTCCGACTGCTCACGCAGATACAAGATGAGGTACACCGATTTGCCATCAGTTATCACAAAAAGAAACGCAGCAAACTTCAAATAAGCAGCGAACTGGATGATATTCAGAGAGTTGGCTCTGTTACAAAGCAAAAAATACTGCAACATTTCGGTTCGGTGAAGCGCGCTGGTTCAGCAGAAAAACAAGAATGGATAGATTTGCTCGGAAACAAAAGAGGTTCAATGATTTACGAGTATTTTCAGTCAAAAATAAGTCGCTGAGATTTGCATAAAAGTCACGAATATGTACACCTACAAAATAAAAAAAGACGAAAATAGAGGCATTTTACTGCTCAATGAGCACGGACAGGAAGTGAGTGCCTTAGATCTGCTCGCGGCTACCCAACCTCATCGGGTGTATGCCCTGGATGGTCAGATGGGTGCCGGCAAGACCACATTCATCAAGAAGCTATGTGAAGAGATGGGCACGACCGATGTGGTGAACAGCCCGACCTTCGCCATCGTGAACGTATATGACATCCAGAAGCCTTATCAAGGCGAGGTGTATCACTTCGACTGCTATCGACTGAAAGATATCCGTGAGGCGATGGATTTTGGTGCAGAGGAATATCTGTACTCAGGCAACTATTGTTTTATTGAATGGCCGGAGATCATTGAGTCACTCCTACCCGATGACACGATCCATATCCGCATTGCTGCCCAACCGAACGGTGACAGGATACTTACTATGGATTAGGAGCAGTGCAAATAGAATAAGCGGGTGCGTTGGCAATCAACACACCCGCTTATCATTTGTATCCTTACTCAATCGGATTAGAGAGCACCTATCTCGTGGAGGATATTCGTAGTCTTTGCTGTAGCGTCGTGCGAAGCCTTGAACAGCGCTTTCTCCTCGTCGTTGAGGTCAAGTTCCACAATCTTCTCGATACCCTTGCGGCCGATGATACAGGGAACGCCGATCATGATATCGTCATAGCCGTACTCACCCTCGAGCTTAGCGGAAGCAGGGATCATACGTTTCTGGTCGTTGAGGATAGCGTCAACCATGAAGGCAACCGAAGCGCCCGGAGCCATCCAAGCCGATGTGCCGAGCAGACCGGTCAGCGTAGCACCGCCAACCATCGTAGCCTTAACTACTTCGTCCAGCTCCTCAGCTGACAGCAGCGACGATACGGGTATACCACGGTAAGCGGCAAAGCGCTTCATAGGAATCATCGTCGTGTCACCGTGACCACCGATCACGAAGCCCTCAATGTCATGTGCATAGCAACCAAGCTTTTGACTCAGATAGTATTTGAAGCGGCTCGAATCAAGCGCACCACCCATACCGATAACTCGGTTACGCGGCAAACCCATAGCTTTCAAGGTCAGATAAGCCATCGTATCCATCGGGTTCGATACAACGATGATGATAGCCTCAGGCGAGTGAGCCAGGATCTGCGTAGCTACGCTCTTAACGATACCTGCGTTAACGCCGATCAACTCCTCACGGGTCATACCGGGCTTACGGGGCAGACCGGAAGTGATAACTACTACATCCGAACCGGCGGTAGCACTATAGTCATTGGTTACACCCTTAACTACGGTCGAGAAACCGATGGTCTGGGCGGATTGCATGATATCCATGGCTTTGCCCTCGGCAACGCCTTCCTTGATATCGATCAGTACAACTTCGCTGGCGATGTTCTTGACAGCGATTACATTGGCAGCGGTAGCACCTACGTTACCTGCGCCTACTACAGTTACTTTTGACATGTGTTTACAGTTATATGTTGTTAATATTTGTTCTAAATTATCGCGTTTCGCAAAACGCGACTGCAAAGTTACGAATTTTTTTTGACATTTGCAAATTTTTTTGCATAAATCTTTGCATAATTGTTATTTTTTTTGTAACTTCGCATGCTGAAAGCATTTCGCAGCCCCTATATGAGCAAAAATCAATGGATAGGAATAGTCATTTTGCTGGTGCTGATAGCATCACTGGAGTTATGTGCGTACTTCACGCGTCGCTATATGGATCAGCACAGCGATCCGTCCCTGCTCGTTATGCAGCCGGAACGTGAAGAAGCTTTTGAGCAGTATCTTGATTCGCTGCGCGAAGCGGAATATGCCCAACGTCGTGCACAATACAAATCATCAAGGGATACCATAGCTATCCGTCTGCAGCCATTCGATCCGAACAGTGCCGACAGCTGTTTGCTTGTAACGGTAGGACTGAAGCCCTGGATGGCACATAATCTTATCCGTTACCGAAAGGCCGGCAAGATCTTCCGTAAGAAAGAAGATCTGCGCCGTTTGTACGGCATGAATGATTCGCTATACGCGACTCTTGAGCCTTATATCACTATTGACTCAACGCTCAGCAAGCCTCACGACAGTTTGCAAGCCGATACAGCAGCTCGCGCGTATACAATAAAGAAAGACACTGTCATCGAACTGAACAGTGCGGATACAACAACTTTACAGCTCATAAAAGGCATCGGACACTATACCGCCATGCAGATAATACACCGCCGAAGGCAATTAGGCGGCTACTGTTCGGTTGAGCAATTGTATGAGATTCCTACCCTACCTCATGAGCGGGTTGACAGCATACTGCCCCACCTGTATGTTGACACCACGCTGATAACCCGCTTGGATGTGAATCACGCCTCTGTCAAACAGTTGCAGCGGCATCCATATATCTCCTATCCGCAGGCCGAAAAAACCTACGACCTGCGACGCCGTAAGATACGTTTGAAAAAGATAGACGAGTTGGCAGATATCTTCTCTGCCGAGGAATTGGAAAAGTTACGTCCGTACCTAACGTTTGGCGATTAGGTTCTATATTTATCTTCTTTGCTGTCGTTGAGTATGCTCAGATAACTGTCGAATCGCGAATAAGCGATCGACTTACCTACCTCCGGCAACACAGCACAGCCGTTCTCGCCGCAATGGATACAATTAGAGTACTTGCAGTTGCGGCTCACGGCAAATATCTCCTTGAAGTAATGCCCTACTTCCTCCGGTTCCATATCGATCGTACCAAACCCTTTGATGCCCGGTGTATCGATTATCCAGCCGCCGTCATCAAGCCTGTACATCTCGCTGAAGGTGGTAGTGTGCATACCTTTGTTGTGCACATGGCTGATATCGGCTGTGCGGGTCAGGTTCTTGCCGAAAATAGCGTTCAGCAGAGTCGATTTGCCTACACCCGAGTTTCCGCTGAGCAGAGTGGTCTTGCCGGCAAATTCTTTTTTCAGTTCGTCGATATTGCCACTCAGCGCGCTGATGGCAAACGACGGATAACCCAGTGAGGTATATAGTGCCATCAACTCTTTGAGTTGTATCTCTTCCTCCTGATTGAGCAGATCTTCCTTGTTAAAGATCAGTATAGCCGGCACGCTGTAAGCCTCAGCCGTGGCAAGCAGACGATCGATGAAGGTGGTGGAAGTGACAGGATGATTGATGGTCACAAGCAGCGCTACCTGGTCGATGTTCGCTGCCAGGATATGCGACTGTTTGGATAGATTTGTACTGCGGCGGATGATATAGTTCCTGCGCGGCAAAATAGAGGTTATCCACGTTGTGCCGTCAGCTTGCTGCTCGATCGTCACGCGGTCACCTACTGCCACGGGATTCGTGGAACGTATACCCGCAATACGCAGATTGCCCTTGATGTGGCAATCCACGACAGTACCGTCGGAGCATTGCACCCCGATAGTACTGCCGGTTGATTTGATTACTAATCCTTCGTTCATGCCAAGCATGGCGACGATTATACCGTCATGATCTCTTTCTCCTTCTTGGCATATACCTCGTCGATCTGACGGATATACTTGTCATGGAGTTTCTGTGCTTCGCCCTCGGCATCCTTCTCGGCATCCTCGGGCATACCGTCCTTTACCTGCTTCTTGAGCGTCTCGATGGCATCTCGGCGGGCGTTACGGATACTTACCTTGGCATTCTCGGCTTCGCCCTTGCATTGCTTGGCGAGTTGCTGACGACGTTCCTCGGTCAGCGGCGGCAGGATCAGACGGATCGTCTCACCGTTGTTGTTCGGTGCCAGACCGATGTTCGAGTTGATGATGGCACGCTCGATGTCGCCGATAATCTTTTTCTCCCAGGGTTGGATAGCAATGGTGCGTGCATCGGGAGTAGTGATGGTAGCCACATTGGCCAATGGTGTCATCGCACCGTAATAATCGATGCGGATAGCATCAAGGATACGCGGACTGGCTTTGCCGGCACGGATATGTGCCAAGGCGTCATCCAGGAAGAGCACAGCTGCCTGCATCGACTCTTCCGCCTCGTTGAGGATTTGTTTTGCTTCAATCATACTATTATTATTATTTTTATTGTTGTCCTTCTTTTGTCTATTGTCTTTTGTCTAACGTCACGGAGTGACTAATGTTCCTATCTTCTCTCCGTTCATTACTTTGCTAAGGTTGCCGGGCTTATCCATGTTGAATACATAGATAGGCATACCGTTCTCCTTGCACATCACGGTAGCGGTCTGATCCATTACTTTCAGTCCGCGACGGATCACCTCATCATAGGTGATCGTTTCGAACTTCGTAGCCGTAGGATCTTTCTCGGGGTCAGCGGTGTAGATGCCGTCCACGCGAGTGCCTTTAAGCATCACGTCAGCTTGTATCTCCAGTGCGCGGAGCGATGAGCCTGTGTCGGTCGTGAAGTACGGACTGCCTGTGCCGCCGGCAAGAATGACCACATTGCCCTTGTTCAACAGGCGCTTGGCTTTGTCGGGGCTGTAGTGGTTGCCTATAGGCTCCATGCAGATACTGGTCAGCACACGTACCGGCTGATCGATGGCCTCAAATGCACTGGCCAAGGCGAGCGCGTTGATGCAGGTGGCAAGCATACCCATCTGGTCGCCTTTCACGCGATCGAAACCGCGCTTCGAACCGCTCAAACCGCGGAAGATGTTTCCTCCGCCGATTACGATAGCTACCTGCACACCTTGTTGTGCGATGGCTTTGATCTGTTCGGTGTACTCATGCAGACGATCGGTATCTATACCAAAACCCTGCTTGCCTTGCAGACTCTCACCCGAGAGTTTTAATAGGATTCGTTTGAATTGCATAGTATTTGGATTTTGTAGTTATATCCTGTTCAGTTTGGCATACGCCAACAGCAATGTTTTCATCCCCTTGGTGTCGAACTCTATCTCTATCTTCTCATTGTCATTCTCCATATATACGCGTTTCACTGTCCCTTGTCCGAACACCTTATGGTCGATCCTGTCGCCCGGCTGCCACTCGGAGGCCACGGTCTGCTGCGTGCCTTTGGGTTTGCTGCCTGTGGTGGGCTTGAGCGAACGCGGCGCTGCTGCCGGCTGCTCGTAGCGGGGCTTCTGCTCGTAGATGATCGGGTGTCCCCACGCCGTGAACTCCGGCTGTTCCTGTACCCACGGCGAGGGTTGCGCACTCACGGCACTCAGCTGCTGTATGTACTGCCGGTCGATATCCTTCAGGAACCGCGAGGGGTTGCTGAAGTTCACCTGCCCGTTCCGCCAACGTTGCGTGGCGTATGTCAGGTAGCACTCCTGCTCGGCGCGGGTGATAGCCACGTACAGCAAGCGCCGCTCCTCCTCCAGCTCGCTCTCTGTCTGGCAGTAAGCCGACGGGAAGAGATTCTCCTCCAAGCCCACGATGAACACCACGGGAAACTCCAATCCCTTAGCCGAATGCACGGTCATCATCGTGATGCGCGAGGTGGTGTCATCGGTGTTTTCGTCCTGGTCGGTCAGCAGACTCACCTCGTGGATAAAATCCGTGATGCGCGTATCTTCCCCTTGTTGCGTGCGGTCATCCACATACTGCTTGATGCCGCTCAGCAACTCTTCCAGGTTGCCCTTGCGGTCTATACCTTCAGCGGTGGTATCCAGGGCTGCATCCGCCATCATCCCCGACTGATTGAGCACGGCTTGCGCAAACTCAAAGGCATCTTTCTCAGCGGCTTGCTTGGCAAACTCGCCTATCTTCTCCGCAAAAGCCTGCAACTTCCTGCCCGTGGCAGCAGATATCTCTGCCGAATAATTCTCGGGCGTTTGCATCACGCGCAGCATCGATACGCCCTCGCTTATTGCAGCCGCGCGCACACGGCTCATCGTTGTATCGCCTATGCCGCGTTTGGGCACATTCACTATGCGCTCCAGTGCCTCATCATCGCTGCCGTTCACAGCCAAGCGGAAATACGCAATCGCATCCTTGATCTCCTTGCGCTGGTAGAAACTCATACCGCCGTAAATGCGGTACGGGATATTCAGCTTGCGCATCTCTTCCTCCAGGTTACGACTCTGCGCATTGGTGCGGTACAAGATAGCTATATCCTCGTAATCCCGCTTGTTCAACCTGTGCAGTCCGAGTATCTGTTTGGCTACTGCCGAACTCTCCTCGCGGTCGTTGCCATAACCCGTCAGGTGCAGCCGCTCACCTTCCTCCTTCTCCGAATACACCTGCTTGAATATCTGTGCCTTGTTCTTGTGTATCAGGCTGTTGGCGGCATTCACTATGTTCTGCGTCGAGCGGTAGTTACGCTCCAGTTTGAACAGTTTGGCACCTACATAGCCGTTCTGGAAGTTCAGTATATTCTCTATCGTTGCCCCGCGGAAACTGTATATACTCTGCGCATCATCACCCACCACGCATATATGGTTCTGCGGTTCGGACAGCAGCTTGACGATCAGGTACTGCGTGTGATTCGTATCCTGATACTCATCCACCAGCACGTGCCAGAACCGCTCCTGATACCGCTTCAACACCTCGGCATTCTGCCTGAGCAGCAGCACCGTGTACATCAGCAGGTCGTCAAAATCCATCGCATTGGCGCTGCGCAAGCGGTGGTTGTACTCGGCATATACCGCGCTCATCTTATACAGCCGCTCCATGCGGTCGAGCTTGGCATAACCTTCGTGCTGCGCATACGCCTCGGGATTGACGAAGTTCGCCTTAGCCGCGCTTATTCGCGCCAGCACCATGTTCGACTTGTAAATCTTGTCATCGAGCTGCAGATCCTTCACGATCTTCTTGACCAGACTCTTCTGGTCGGCGGCATCGTAGATGGTAAAGTCACGCGTAAACCCTATATGTTCCGCTTCCGCACGCAATATACGCGCGCACATACTATGGAAGGTACCCATCCACAGGTAGCGTGCTACCTCCTCCCCCACCAGCTTGTTGATACGCGACTTCATCTCGCGCGCGGCTTTGTTGGTAAAGGTCAGTGCCAGGATATGCCCGGCAGGCACACCTTGACTGAGCAGGTAAGCTATCTTGTAGGTCAGCACGCGCGTCTTGCCGGAACCCGCTCCGGCTATCACCAACAACGGCCCATCGTTATATGCAACTGCCGCGCGTTGACTATCGTTTAACTCGTCGATAAACTGCATTATTTTGTCGTTTCATTCAATTCGGGCTACAAAGTTACAAAAAAAAAATGAAAAATCATAGTTTTTTGCGATTTTTTTTGCAAAAATGCTATTTTTTTTGTAACTTTGTAGGCGATTTGGCAAAAATCGGCAAATTTTGAACGAAAAATGATGTTACCTGTAGAGTTTATCGACATGATGCAACAGCAGTTGGGTGCCCAAGCTCCCAACCTGTTTCATGCCCTCGAACAGGAACCGGTGACCTCCATTCGTCTTAACGACAAGATCGACGAGTTGTCGTTCGATGCCGATATCGACGAGGTGCCCTGGCACTATGAGGGCTACTACTTGTCCGAGCGTCCGCAGTTCACCCTTGATCCGCTGTTCCATGCGGGCTGTTACTATGTGCAGGAAGCCAGCTCGATGCTCATCCAGCGCGCCCTAGAGCAATATGTGAGCGAGCAGAGCATCGTTCTTGACCTCTGTGCTGCTCCCGGCGGCAAGTCCACGCTCATCAGCCAGTATCTGGGTGCGCAAGGCCTGCTTGTAGCCAACGAGGTGGTGCGTCAACGGGTGTTCATCCTGTCCGAGAATATTCAGAAGTGGGGCAACGGCAACACCGTAGTCACCCATAATGCCCCCGCGCTGTTCGGGCAAGTGATGCGCAACGCCTTCGATTGCATGCTGGTGGATGCACCCTGCTCGGGCGAAGGTATGTTCCGCAAGGATGAGCAGGCTATAGCTGACTGGTCGATGCGTACCGTGCGCACCTGCGTGGAGCGCCAACGTTCCATCCTGTCCGATGCTTGGGATGCACTCAAGCCCGGAGGCATACTTATCTACTCTACCTGCACGTTCAACCGCCACGAGAATGAGGAGAACGCCCTGTGGATTGCCGAAGAGTTAGGCGCCGACATACTGCCCATCAGCATGGACCCCGAGTGGGGCATCACCGAGAGCATCGCCGGCTATCATTGCTACCCGCATCTCGTACGCGGCGAAGGATTCTACCTCTGCGCGCTGCGCAAGCATAAGAAGGATTTTGCACCTTTCCGCCCCAGGACTTCCAAGAAACCCAATAGCACTCCTATCACAGCCGACGACCGCGAGCTTGTCCGTTCGTGGCTCTGCCAACCCGATGAGTGGGCACTACGCCAGCATGATCGCTTCATCTTAGCCTACCCCATGCGCCACAAGGATCTGATCGACTATATGAACACGCAGTTCCTGTGCATCTCTACGGGTTTCGGTCTGGCAGAGGAACGCGGCAAGCATTTCGCACCGCAGCATAGCCTGGCTATGTCCAAGGCTGCACGACTCGAGGCGTTCGCGCAACTCGAGCTTAGCCTGGATAATGCACTGGCGTTCCTGCGCACCGAAGCGCTGCCTATACCAAACCTCCCGCTCGGACTGCTCATGGTTACCTATCATGGTGTGCCGCTGGGGTTTGTAAAGAATGTGGGTTCACGTTGTAATAATCTCTATCCGAACGAATGGCGCATACGCAATCTGTAATAGCACGCTGCATAGCAGTTCTCGGCTTGTTCCTGCTCACGCACTCAGCCGCAGCACAACAATGGCACACAACCATTGAGGTTGCTTATCCCGCAGAGATCCGTCTGCCGCAACAGATCAGCGAACTGCTGCTGGTGAACAACACCGTGGCACATCCTGATGTGCCGCTCGGTGCGTTCTATACCCTTATGGCAGCCTCCGAGACGCTCGAGGGTTCGGATTACCTGCCATCCGTATTGGAAACCTCGCAGAATGAGTCAGGCAGTATCTACCGCAAGCAACTGCTCTCGGCGGAGAAGGTCGATTCGTTGCTTACTCTCTATGGTAGCGATGCCTTGCTCGTACTCAATCAGCAGATCGTGCATCCTACCACCGAAAGTTTCGCCACGCAATCCGACACCTATTATGCCTATGTCGAGGCGATTGCCGCTACACATTGGACGCTGTACTACCGCAAGGATGCCAACGCCCCGCTGCCCGAACGCATAGCCGGACGCAATCTGCAATACGCCGATACCCTGTATTGGGAAAGCGAGGCGGAAAATATCCAAGAGGCTTTAGCCGCTCTGCCTTCCATGGAGGAGGCACGCAACGAGATGTGCGTATATATAGGCGAGCACCTCGCCTCACGCTTCCTGCCGCAGATAGTGACAGCCGACCGCTACCTCTACGACCTGGGCAAGGACGATACCGGTATGCAGTATTTCGCCCGCAAGCAGTGGCAACAAGCCGTCGATGCCTGGGCACAACCGCAGGCGGACAACAAAGCTGCCGCCTACGCTGCTGCCAACTCTGCCGTGGCGTACGAACTGCTCGGGGACATCGATTCCGCCTGCGCTGCTGCCCAAAAAGCAATCAACCTTTTCTCGGCTTTACGCTCCTCCGATGCCCGCCAACAAGCCGTAAATATGCGCTACTATCTCGAGCAACTGCAAAGTTTTCCACGCGCCAATTAACCCATCTTTCTGAAAACCTGCATATTGTGCAATAATAAAAATCCACAAGAAAATTTGCATATTTGAAAAAAAAGCAGTACCTTTGCATCCGCTAACAGATATCACGCAAACGGATAATAAAAATGATGATCGGAAGGCTGCGCATAGGATTTTGGATAACATGTTTGGTTATAGCAGCAGAGTTCGTTTCCTGCTCTGCTCAAGCCGAACGGATAAGTGTGTCCGAAGCCAAACAAACGATCGCCGTAGCCGACAGTTTGCTGCAAGCAGGTCAAGTATGTTCCGATAGTATTCGTCTCTCCGCAGCCGTTCGCTGCTTACGCCCTTGGCGGCTTATCCGGCCTACCTCCTATGCCAAGGCTTGTTTCTATTATGGAAGACTCTTGCGCCTTCACGACCATTATGCCGAAGCAATGCCGCAGTTGTTGGCGGCACGTCATGCGCGAACCGATGACCATGAACTGCTTGGCAGGGTGTACAGCAACCTGGCATATATCTGTCGGCTGGAAGGCAGTTATCCCTTGGCTTACGACATGTACGAATGTTCGGCTGCGCAGTTCTTGCTCGCTCCCGACACCCTGCGTTACCTAACAGCGCGCGTGAATATGGCGTACGCCTTGGCAGAGCAAGCTGATACGGCGGGAGTTACTGCAATCCTGAGTGATGACAACCTGTCTGCTTCCGGCTTTCCCCTTGTAGCAGCGATGCGCAGCGAGACCTTCGCGGAAGCGTATATGCGCGCGGGCGATTACAATAAGGCATTGCGATACACCTATTCTCTTCGCGGCGTCTACGCCCAAACACCTTCTGTGCAGATGATTCGCGCACAATGTTTCTCCTATCTCGGGCAATACGATTCTGCAACCTGCTATGCCGAACGAGTGCTGCAGAACACCGACCATCTGTTCTTGCGCGCCAATGCCTTGTATATCCTCACGCAGCAAGACTCAACAGCCGACTTGACCGATGTGCGTGCCGCAGCGGCCGAACGAGCCGTGACACTACGCTTGATTGCCGACAATCAGGGCGAGCTGTCGCGTGCCGTGGAATTGCTGCAGCAAGACTTGCAGCAAAGCGTAGCGCCTGTATGCTTATGGGCGGGAGCGTTGTGCATCATTGGATTATTGATTGTTGCAGCCTTATGGATCATCCAACGGTATCATCGGCATTCTGTACGACAAATAGAAGTAATGCAGCAACAATTTATGGCTCATCGGCAACAAGTGAAGCTTGAGGTCATGCAGAACATTGCAGCCTTGCAGCACTCTGCCAATTGGCGGCAGACACTCTGCTGGAAGGATTACGACCAACTCTGCGCCGTGCTCAACAAGCAGTTCTATCTCTTGGCTGACAAGTTGCAGGCCGCAGCTGCGCTCAACGAGAAAGAGGTGCGATTATGTGTGTTAGTGCTCATGGATTGCTTCGACAGTCGGCAGATGGCGGATATCCTCTATTACGGCGAAAGCGGCATTCGCAACTTCAAGCAGCATACCGCCAACAAGCTCGGCACTACATCGCGCCAACTGCGCGAACATCTGATGAAGATGATTACAGGAGAGTATGAATAGCCAATACATAAAATATAAACATATACATGCAATGACTACCAAAAAGATACATACAATACTCACCCACTCAGGGTTATGGGTTACTGCTATTTTGTGTGCTGTTATACTGGGCTTATCCGCCTGCTCTAAAGGAATGAATGATCCACATAATCCTAACCTCGACGACGACCCCATTAGTTTAGGCGGCGGTATGCCTGATCCGAACTCGGTGCGCCTGACAGTTGATCCTCCTGAATCTGTCAACGAAGAGCTACTGCTGAACACAAAACAAATAAAATAGTAACGTAACATTATAAAATGACGGCTAATATGAGAACTAACTTTTTCAACAAATCGGCATTATGCCTGTCAATCATTATCGCAGCGATAGTTATGTTCATTTCTTGCGAGACGGGCAACGGCGTAAAGCAGACCAAAGCATTGCAGTTCTCTCCGGCAGAGCAGCAATTGTCGCAGCATTGCAATGATTTCAGTTTCAACCTGCTGGCGCAAGCCGCAGCCAATGAGCAGAGCGAGAATATAATTCTCTCGCCATTGTCGGCATCCATGTTGTTGGGTATGCTCATGAACGGTGCGGATGGCGAGACACTTGCGCAGATACGTGAGATGCTCGGTTTTGAGGATGCGCCTATCGACGAGATCAACGACTATTACCGCCAACTCATCGATGTGCTGCCGGCATTGGATCAACATACGCTGCTCAACATCGCCAACGGCATATGGGTGGTCGAGCGATTCCCGCTGCAAGCAGACTTCGTACAAGCCTGCAAGCAGAGCTTCGATGCCGAGGCCAAGAATGTTCCGACGTTTATGGACGATAATGTGCTGGCTGACATCAACCGTTTTGCCGCACAGCACACCAACAACCGCATCAAGGATATCATCAACCGCCAAATGGTAGATGACAATACCGTCATGGCGCTCGTCAACGCCTTGTATTTCAAGGCCAAGTGGCAGGACAAATTTCAAACTTCGCAGACAAGCAAGCAGACCTTCACCACGCTGCTTGGCGAGCAGATACAAACGGATTTCATGCATCGTACCAAGGAGATGCGCTACAGCGAAGGCGATGACTACCAGCTGGTTGAACTGCCGTACAAAGGCGGCAAGTATTGCGCGGATATTATCCTTCCCGCTGCCGGCATTGACATCCGCACGTTTGTGGCAAGCATGGATGAGCAGCGCTGGCAAGAGATGACAACCTATATGGAGAATCCGGAAGTCGAACTGGCTCTGCCGAAATTCTCACTCAAGTACAACCGCCGTCTGAACGATGACCTGCAAGCCTTGGGTATGACGGACGCTTTCAGCGATATCACAGCTGATTTCTCCCGCTTGAGCAACACCCCCTCGTACCTCAGTCTGGTGCATCAGTACACTTTCATGCAGGTGGATGAAGAGGGCACCGAAGCGGCTGCGGTTACAATCGGGCTGGGAGGCGAGAAATCTGTTGTACCAATGGAGTTCCGCCGTTTCATCGCCGATCGTCCGTTCCTGTTCGTGATCCGCGAGCGCGACTACGGCACGATCCTCTTCACCGCCCTGATCGGCCACCCCGAAATGCAAAAACAATAACCATTAAATTCATACGATCATGAAAAGAGAATGGCTTGATAATCTACTGCAACGCACTATCCGTCTGGTAATGCTGACGGGTGTAGCGTTTACTGTAACAGCTTGTTACGGCGCACCGCCTGAGCGCTGGCACAACGAACCTATCACTCCCGAAGAGCAGGAGCAAGTCGATCAACTGCTGATAGAAGTCGGGCTGGCAGAGGAGACAATTAGCAAGTAAGTTGATTACATATTGTAAGCAACTATCTTGCATGAATAAAAGAGTATACAAAAAAATGCATGAGACAGTTGAGACAATTGAGACACTCGCAGCTAATTCCCTCATTATAAAGCATCGAACATGCATGAACGATCAGTCCAACTGTCTCAATTGTCTCAACTGTCTCATCAAAATAATTATTAGTTTCTCGCGCGAACGTGCGCGTATTTAGTGGTTCCCTGATGATTCCCTGATTACTCCCTGTTTGTTCCCTAAAGGTTCCGTAGTGATTATGAAGGGCAAAGACTATTTTAACCATCAAAATATCATAGAATATGAAAGCGAAACTATTAACACGAATCAATTCGTTGATTACACTACTGGTAAGTATGTTAGGATTAAGTAGTTGCGAATGGGGAAAGCTAATGTATGGCACTCCTTATGCCACATTTGAGGCTGTAGGGACTATTACCGACGAAGAGAACAAGCCCCTGAAGGATATACGTGTGCAGCTCAAGAACAAATGGCAGCCGGCTGACATGCCTGACGATCCGGCATTAGCAACGACAACTGATGAAACGGGAAAATATAACTTTTATTGGGATTATTATTTCCCTGGTGACTCCGTTGATCTTGTTGTGCGGGACGAAGCGGGCATCTATGCCTCCGACTCCGTGCGCGTGAAAGTCGATTACGACCGCAGCAACGTTTCGCCCGGCGACAACTGGAACCGAGGCAACGGTTTTGTGGAGAAAGATTTCACGTTACAGAAAAAATAGTGCCTAATGCAAGCACATGCAGGGGTGCGACTTGTGCTTTTGCGGGGTGTTGGGGGAGATGGCATAGGAGAGTTTGACGCCTGCATCCCACAGTTTACATTGACTGATGAGCGTTTGACCTTGACGGTTGGCGCTCATCAGTGGTGTTAATACCCGCTGCAGCGGCAGACCGTCGCGTGTATCGGTGAGCATGATCAGACTCTCCGCATCGCTGTGCGCGGGTTTGACGGGAGTCAGGCTATAATCGAAATATACGCCGATCATCAGATACGAAGATAATGCACGTGTGAGGCGCTTGAGCGGCAAAGCGTAGTTCAACTCTATCGCCAACCACCATTGCACGTTCGGTTGCTGCAGTTGACCAGTGTTACTCATCGCAAAGTCCCGCGACGCAGCCAACGGATAGGATTCCTCCACGCGGTTGTCGTAATCGGGATAATACACCGAAAGGGCTGCATGTTCCACTAACTCTTGCCATGTACTACTCATCGGAAAAACCGCCTTGGCACCCGCAAACAGAGTGAACGGCTGATACGTCAGCGCCAACTGCAGCGGAACACCAACTGACCAGGTCGTATAGTGTTCGCTCAAGCGGCCTACAGAATAGGCAATATCCATCTGTTCGTTTTCTGCATCGGTGGTCGAATAGTGGTCTTCGTAATTGAGCTTGCCGAAGCCCGCCTTGTGGCAATCGAGCGTCACACCCGTCCGCAAACCAATCACGTACGGCGAGAGATAACTGTAATACAGTTGCCCGCCGGCATCGAATCCCGTGAGCGCGTCCACATATGTCCGCTCCGCGTTCCATCGTGCCACGCCGCCATGTAATCCGGCTTCGAACACGTGCTGAGCATGCATCCACAGCGGCAACAGCAACAACCCTATGATCAACTTCCGCCTCATGGTACGATTCGTTTTTCAGTCCATATTCTGTCGCCTTGCTCGTAGCGTATCAGATATACGCCGCGCGTCATCTCATCCTCGCGAACCGGCAGGCCGTACGCGTTATAGATGAACATACGTACCGGTTGCGGCTGCGCAGCGGCTATTGTCAGGATCGTTGACCACACCTCTTCATCGCCATCCAGCGTGAGCCGCATCTGAAAACGGCCAAACAGCTCAGCCTGTTCGGAGTAGTCGTCGTTGGTAGCATCGGGGATTGCCGCGTCGTCCTTATACCACTGATAACCGGTCACCGTCCGCTCGGAGAAAAGCTGCGCAACCAACACATTATTACACAGCAGCACCCAGTTGTACTTGTTGACAATGATCGGGTACAACCTGTGGCAGACGACTGTATCCAGCCGATAGACCAACTCAATACTGTCGCAGCCGCGCGGACTTTTCTGTATCACATGTTGCGTGGCAGCTTGGCTGAACGGCAGTCCGTGCCACGTGAAGGGCAACATGGTGTCGCACACCACGGTATCGAAGGTGTACGTAATCATCTCGGGGCACGGGCGCTCGCAATGCACGGTATCGAACCGATAGGAATATTCGATGCTATCGCAGCCGCGCGGACTCTGCTCCATGACTATGCGCTGGTCGGGGGCGGCGAACGTCATCCCGCGCCATGTGAACGGCAACAAGGTATCGCAAACAATCGTATCCACACTGCGATGGATAATATCCGGACAAGGCAACTCGCAATGTACGGTATCTAACGTGCAGACGTACTCTATGGTATCGCAGCCGCGAGCGTTCTTTGCGATGGTATTCTGTGTGCCGGGCTGGGCGAACACCAAGCCGCGCCATGTGAACGGCAACTCGTAGTCGCAAACCGTGGTGTCAGCTGTGCGCGTGATGAGTGTGTCCGGACACGGCACAGGCGGTACACACTGGCGGATCTCGATATCATCGATGGCAAAATCGTTGCCGGACAAAGGCAAAGCGTCGTTGTAGATGGTGAGCGTGATGCTGTTCGTACCCACGGGCACCGTGAAGTTCATACCCACCAACCGCCATTCAGCCGAATATTTCCAGGCTTTCAGGTCGTTGATGTGCGCGGAGTCGAAAGGTATATCGCCGGTACTGTATGAGGCCAGTTGCGACGAGGATCCAGGATCGGTAAGTTCGAATCGCAAGCGCGGATACGCATACACACCCGGGCTACCCACGTACATTCCCCACGTCAGCACGTTCACCACATAAGCAGCAAAGGTCAACTGTGTGCCGGCTGTCAGGCCGCTGATGGTCTTCGAGTAGAACGCCGCGCCATCGCCGCGGCCGTCGATCTCGAGCATGTAGCCGCGCGTGTAGTCGTTCGGGTAGGTGTGATCGTCCTGTATGTGCCACTGCGAACCGCGCGTGCCGGGGTTATACACCGACGTATCGCCATTGCAATAGCCGGACTTGGTCAGTAGATAACTGCCCGACATCATAATGCCGAAATAATCATCCGTCAGCTGGTTGTACGTCATACCGCTTACCGCTTGCGTGCCCACGCGTGGGTCAGTCGGGTTGTTGCCCCCAAAATCCTCACGAAACAGCAACTCGCCATCCATGCACAGTTCCTCCTGCCCCTGCGCCATCGGCACAAGGCTCAAGATCATCGCAAGTACTATGAAAACATGCTGTTTCATTCTACATCCCGCACAATAAATCATGCAAAGTTACTAAAAATTTAGCACATTTGCAAATATTTCCGGCAAAATCTTCGTTTTTTCTGTAATCTGTCATTTTTTGCCCCTTCGCGGCAACTTTTTTATTAAAAAATTTGCAAATTTCAGATTTTTTTTGTAACTTTGCAGTCAAAATGGTTACACCTCTTATAAATACTATAAAAATATGAAAAGGAAGTATTTTGCATCACTGCTCTGTTTAGCCGTTGCCTTTACATCCTGCGGAACAGGTCGCGAGATAATAAGTGATCCAACCCGAATGATGTTTTTAACGGTAATAAAAATGACCGCTCCCGAATATTTGGATTATTTGGTCGTTGAAAAAGATTATAGAGAACCTGAATTATGTAAAATAAGAAGTTCCGGAGCAGCTTGCCAAGAACTATATCTCGGCTCCTCACCATATATTCCTCTTCCCGACGACTATTATCTCATAGATTGGAAATGGGGAACATTTATTTATGAACCTTCAAATTTTCTCATCAATGTAAAATGGGAGGAAATAAATAGTCGTTATCAAAGATGGGAATATGGTTCAAATATCATTTCCGACCATTTCCTCAAAGCCTGGGGAGGTGCGTCATTCAAGGATATTGATAAATTTCTGGGTATTGCACCACCTCCTATAGACAGTCTGGTTAGCAGTTATATTCCGGCAGATTACGTTCGCCCCAAGTGGTTTTTTCAATATCCTTCAATGAATAACATTCCTGACTCAGAGAAAGAGGAATATATACTAAAAGTGAATCATATGGATAGCCTTCAAAATGTGTACAAGGAACGCATATCCCGAATCATCGAAGAGGGAAACCTTGAAAAATTAGGAGGACTATTAAAATATTAAAAAATTATGAAACGTTTGATAGGTGTGGCATCTATGCCTCCGACTCCGTGCGCGTGAAAGTCGATTACGACCGCAGCAACGTTTCGCCCGGCGACAGCTGGAACGTAGGCAACGGTTTCGTGGAGAAAGATTTCAAGTTACAGAAAAACGCAGGGACTACCGATTAAAAGTAACTTGCCTTTTCGCACCCGATATTGCAATGTTGGGTGCGAAAAGTGAAAAAATCGTACACTTTTTGAACCTATCCTCTTGCATTTTTCAAAATATTGTTGTACCTTTGCATTCGTAAATGTTTGGATTTTGTCTGAAAACGCGAATCTAAATGTTTGGATTTTGTCCGTTTTTTGAATTTTAATTGTTTGGATTTTGTCCAATAGCATGCATTTCCAACTCATAATCATACGAATATGTACAAGCCGCGCGTAATAGATGCAGCCTTACAAGAATGGGCTAAGAGCAGTAAGCATAAGACCTTGTTGCTACGAGGAGCTCGTCAAGTGGGTAAATCCACAGCCGTAAGACATTTGGGAGAGCAGTTTGACTATTTTGTGGAGATAAACTTCGATAAACAGAAATCGATACATGTGTTATTCGATGGAGACTTGGATGCGCATGTAATAGCCGCAAAAATTGCCAATCTGACTGATATACCCGTTCAGCCGGGTAAAACATTGCTGTTCTTTGACGAAATACAATCTTGCCCGAACGCCATACTCAGTCTGCGATTTTTCTACGAGGACTATCCCGAATTGCATGTGATAGCAGCAGGTTCGTTGTTGGAGTTTGCCTTGGAGGAACTTCCTACCTTCGGCGTGGGGCGTATGCAATCGCTATTTATGTTTCCCATGAGTTTCGACGAGTTCTTGGTAGCAACAGGTCACTCCGGCTTACTCAAGGAAAGGAAGATGGCAAGCACGACTCAACCGCTTAGCCCTATATTTCATCAACAGTTAGTGCAGCAATTCCGCAACTACATTATGATCGGCGGACTACCGGAAGTGGTATGCATGTGGGATGAGACAGGTGACTACTTACAATGCCAGAAGTTGCAAGACAATCTGGTTATTTCTTACGAGGATGATTTTGCCAAGTACAAAAAGAATGTCAATCCCGTCCTGTTGCGGCAAGTGCTACGCAGTGCTGCATCGCAAATAACAAATAAGTTTGTTTATGCTCAAGCCTCGTCAGCCAAAGCCGAGAAAGTCCGTGAGGCTATCAACCGGTTGACGATGGCAGGATTGCTCATTCCCGTAACAAAGACACCTGCCAATGGACTACCCTTGGGAGATAATGCGGATAGCTCCTATCAAAAGATATTGGTATTTGATAGCGGCATTTTGCTACGATTGCTGAACATGTCACTCGGTTCCATACAACATATAACGGAGCAGATTCTTACTGCAAGCGAAGCAGAATTGGTAAACAAAGGCAAAATAGCCGAAATGATTGCCGGTCTGGAGATTCTGAAAAATATGCCAAGTAATTTGCGGCATGAGATGTTTTATTGGGTGCGCGAAGAAAAAAACAGTCAGTCAGAAGTGGATTATCTTGAGCCACACAACGCAAAAATACTTCCTATCGAGATTAAAGCAGAACAACGAGGAGGAATGAAAAGTCTATGGACATTCATGCGGAGCAAGAATCTGGACTATGCAGTGCGCAGTTCGCTTGAAAACTTCGGTCAGTTCGATTATACGGACAAAGAGGCCGAAAATGCCATCCGCCATGTGGATATCATTCCGCTGTATGCAATATCCCAAATGCCGTTTTTTGAATGTTTGTAATTTTGCTCAAAGCATACACTTTTCTCACGGAAGAACTCAAATTCTGCAAAAATATTTACTTTTTCCGTGAGAAAATTTGCAAATATCAGAATTTTTTCGTAACTTTGCAGTCTAAAATACATAAGACTATTCATAACCATCCAAAACCTATAGAATATGAAAGCAAAATTACTGACCCGAATCAATTCGTTGCTTTCGGTACTGGTAAGTATGTTAGGATTCAGCGGTTGTGATTTTTATAGAGTGAAGTACGGTGTGCCCATTGAGGCAGAATACGGCATTCCTTATGCCACATTTGAGGCAGTTGGCACCATAACCGACGATGAGGACAAGCCCCTGAAGGATATACGTGTGCAGATAAAGAGCAAATGGCAACAAGCAGACGCACCGGAAGATCCGGCATTAGTCACCTCCACCGACGAAACAGGAAAATACAACATTTACCTGGTGGATTATTTCCCCGTTGACTCCGTTGATCTTGTTGTGCGGGACGAAGCGGGCATCTATGCCTCCGACTCCGTACGCGTGAAAGTCGATTACGACCGCAGCAACGTTTCGCCCGGCGACCACTGGAACGAAGGTAACGGTTTCGTGGAGCAAGATTTTACGTTGCAGAAAAAGCAGGACTAACGCAAAACAATCTAATAATCTAAATATTATGAAACATACATTTTTCATGGTATTGGCAGCGGTAGTGCTGGCGATGCCGAGTTGGGCACAAGAACAAGAACAGGAGTGGCATTACACACAAGGCTGGATGCCTGATGGCGCGTACAGTCCCTCACTATCCGATTTCGCAGACGTGAAAGCTGCTGCGACGCCGCAGAACATTTCGGAATTGGTGGCAAAGATGCCGGCTGTGCCTGCCGTGGAGCAGATCTACTCCATCGAAGCCAAAGAGAAAGCTATCCGTGCTACGTATCAGCCATTCGCCAAAGCGCTGGAGGCAGCGTTGCTGCGCAATCAGCAAGATGCCGCATCCGTTGACCGTCGTATGATGGCGGCGGGCAAGAAACAGCAGGCAAGTAACAAGCAGGCTATGGCGCAATACCAGAGTAACGTCAACGCCGGCTTGATGCCTTCGCAGGAAGAGATCATGCAACTCTACATGTCCGGCGATATCAAAGAGAACATGTCCGACGAGCAGATGATGGATGTCATGGCGGGTAAGTTCGCTGCCAAGTGGGGCGTATCAAAACAGGAATACATCAAGATCATCAGCATGGCACAGAGCAATCCAAAAGCTTGCGAGACGTATCTGCAGTCCAACCACCCCGATCTGTACAAACGTCTGTATGCCGCCAATGCGCAGTATGGCGACTCGAACGTGCAGTCCGACGACCCGCGCGTACCGGCTTTCGACCGCATCAGCGACGAACTGATGAAAGCTCAGGAAGACCTGACCGCAGCCGTCAACGCGTACGGCCATAACGTCATCTATACAGGCGGCACGTCGGAGTACGACAAGCTGCTCGAGCAGATGCGCAAGGAGTGGGACAACAGCCCGGAAGCCAAACAGATTGAATCCATCGAAGAGGCGCTGCAGAAACGTATTGACGAGTGGTACAAAACAGTTACCATCAAGGGCGACGTGTCGTATCCCGCCTGGTTCACGGCAGAGCGTCAGAAAGAGAATGCCCTCATCGACCAATGGAACAAACGTTGGGCTGCCCAATGGCTCAAGATTGCCCAGGAAGGCGACAAGAAGATTCGTCCGATCTATGCCCATGTAGCCGAACTGGATGCCGAAAACGAGCAGCTTGGCAAGCAAGGCGACCAAGAGGACATGCATTACTTGGCAAACAAGAAGTTAGTGAGCTCACTCTTCGGCTACGCGCTACAAGTTTATACGCCGGTGAATGATGCCATCTCTTTCCCGAGCATTGAGCACGTCTTAGAGTCCGGAACTGTAATCGTCGAGAAATAATATAACACAACCGCAAAATCTACCATTATGAACACCAAACGACCCATCGTAGCCATGATCTACGACTTCGACGGGACATTAGCCCCGGGCAATATGCAAGAGTACGATTTCCTGAAAGAGATCGGCGTCACCGACAAGGACGAGTTCTGGCGCGAGTGCCGCGCCATGAGCAAGAAACAAGACGCCTCGGAGATCCTGTGCATGATGAAGATGATGATCGATAAGTCCAACAACCCGAATCATCCTATTCCCATCACGCGTAAGTCGTTTGCGAAGTTCGGAGCGAGCATCCCTCTGTTCAAGGGTGTGCGCGAGTGGTTCGACCTGACGCGCCGCTTGGGCGACGAGATGGGTTTGCAGATCGAGCACTACATCAACTCGTCGGGACTGACGGAGATGATCGAGGGTTCGCCCATCGCGCATGAGTTCAAGCACATCTATGCCAACCGATTCATGTACGACGACAACGGCTTTGCCATATGGCCGGCTGCCGCCATCGACTTCACCTCGAAGATACAGATCATCTCGATGATCAACAAGGGTGTGGAGCAGATAAGCGACAACAAGGAGATCAACAACTTCATGGCAATGAGCGAGCGGCGCATCTCTTTCCGCCACATGATCTATTTCGGTGACGGCTTGACGGACATACCCAGCATGAAGTTCCTGCGTGCCGAAGGCGGCTTTGCCATCGCCATCTATACGCCCGAGCATGAGCAGCACACACTCGATCTTGTGGAGCGCAACATCATCAATTTTGCCTGCAAAGCCGACTACAGCAAGGACGAAGCTTTGTACAATACCGTCAAGGCCATCTTTGAGCATATCAAGGCAGTGGACAACTTCAACCACCTGGAGATAACGAACATCCGCGAGGCGAAAGACGGCACGCTGACCGGCGACCGCTCCGAGCCTCAGTCGGCAGTCGTTCAAGCAGGGCTCAAGCTCCGCAAACGTCTGCACTTCAATCTGTTCAACCGGTAATGATTAGATACATATGAAACGAACCCTCATCCTTTGTTGTGCTGCCTTGCTGCTCGCCGCGTGCGGCACGTCGGATAAGCAACTGCAGCAACGAGCTGCAGAATTGTGCAAGCATATTCCTAATCTGCACCAATTGGAGCAGTCGCGCGACTTCCTGACCGAGGATTTTTATGCCGTGCTCGATACCATGGTTAACCTGCCAGAAGCCGCACCCTTGGAGCATCAGTGGGAGTGGTGGTTTATCGCGGACGATGGCACATATATTCCCTACTGCGATTGCAAGCTACTTGCTGTAGAACAAAGCGATACCGATCATGCATTGGCAACCATCCTCGTTCAGCCCCAAGATACCTTCGACTATGTGACGGATGAACATCTGATGAGCTTGGAGCGCGTGCATGGCAAATGGCTGATGGCGGATTTTGACGGCCACAAGGCACATGCTGTGCGCTATATAGAAACAGCACGGCACGAACAAGGAGTGCGTCAGGCTATAAGCGACTACCTCGTCAATGAGATTGCCCCATATTACCTGCAAGGCGAAGTGTGCGTGCCGACTATTCAGCTTGTGGCTGCCAACGACACCTGTGTGTACGGAATCTTTTATGTATTTTGGTATAACCTCAGCGGCGACACGCTCAAGACTGTTTCCGGTGGCATGCATGCCGGCAGAATGTCGCTAATCAGCGACAACGGAAAAATCTCTGTCACATCGTTCGAACAGACCGTGGACGGAGCAGGCAACGAAGCCAGTGCCAAACGGATTTTCGGAGATTTGTTTGATGTGTATGTCAATATTACGGATTATGACATTAGCTATGAGTTGGCGCGACATTATCAACTGCGCGAATATGTTCATGCTCACGATATGCGTGTCCACTATTACCAGGACTACGGTTGGCCGGCAGCCGAACTCTGAACATCAAAAAACAGCTATATATGAAACGTTTCACTCTTTGCGCTTTGCTGCTGGCTACGCTCACGCTTTGCGCACAAAACACACAAGACATGCAAACCTTAGTCGCTTACTTCTCGGCCACGGGCACCACCCGCGCCGCAGCACAACAGCTCGCCAAGCAGCACAACGCCGTGCTTTGGGAGATCGAAGCCGCGCAGCCATACACGGCAGCCGACCTCGACTGGCGCAACGAGCAGTCACGCTCCTCGCTCGAGATGAAAGATCCCGACGAGCGCCCGACCATCAAGCAATGCACCGACATCCGCCCGTACACCACGATTTATGTCGGATTCCCCATCTGGTGGGGTATATGCCCGCGTATCATCAACTCGTGGATCGACAACAACCTCGAGCAACTGCAAGGCAAGACGCTCATCCCCTTTGCCACCAGCGGCTCCAGCGGCGTGGAAGAGGCAGTAGCCTACCTGCGCAAAACCTACCCCTCGCTTACTTGGCAAGACGGATTGCTTCTTAACAAACGATAACTGATAGAATCCTCACGGCTCAGAACAAACGATAAGATCGCGTGCAAAAGATTTTGTTTATATGCCACGGCAATATCTGACGTTCGCCGATGGCGGAATACCTGTTCAAGCACATGGTTGCGCAGGCTGGTTTGTCGCGGGAATTTGAGATAGCGTCCGCCGCCGTCTCGTCGGAGGAGACAGGCAATGACATCTATCCTCCCGCCAAACGCAAACTCACCGAGCGGGGTATTCCCTTCAGCCGTCATGCTGCGCACAAAATGACCCGTGCCGACTATGATTACTACGACCATATTATCTGCATGGATCGCAGCAACCTCCGTCTGCTCCGCTATATCATCGGCGAGGATAGCGCCGGCAAAGTCTCCCTGCTGATGGCTTGGGCTAATCGCACGGACGATGTCGCCGACCCCTGGTACACCGGCGACTTCGATGCCACCTACCGCGACCTCCTCACCGGCTGCACCGCCTTGCTGAACGAATTGAAGATTGTATAATAAAAAATAAGACTTATGAAAAGAGGCTTTCTATTTATCATCACTTGCTTGTTATGCAGCATAACTGCTTTAGCGGAGAATTTTGCATGTCCAGATTATGAAAGTATTCAAGCTTTAGGACAGAAGCGATATGATGTCCTTATTGAGCGTTTTCAAGCACAAGACACTACGTTGTCTATTACCGAACTGCAAGCGATTTATTATGGCTCGGCATTCTACGGCAATCCTTCCAGAGGGCTAAACTATAGACGTGTCAATGCTATCTATGAGGCAAATGGGCATGAAGGTGTCCTTGTTTACGTAGATTCGTTATTGTCTTCCTCTCCATTAAATCTTGGAGCACTTCGCATGCGTTTTATTGCAGCTTTTAATGTGAACGATACGATTGCCACCCACAAGTATTATTGGTTGTATGATAAACTTCTGGACGCTATTTATGCAACTGGAGATGCTTTATCAGAGCAAACAGCCTTGCATGTGGTTTGCATTGATGACGAATACACCATTATGAACTATGTCATGAAAGTGGAAATGGAAAATCAGAAATTGACATCTACAATGTGTGACATGTTTGATGTAACTACAAAGAACGGAAAAAAGACGCAGGTTTATTTTGACGTTCAACTTATTCTTGCTCTTGAAAATAAAATGTTCTCCACTGACAACAAACCCTTTACTTTCAAATACAAGAAAGCAAAGAAATGAAACGCCTCATCCCCATATTCCTCGCCTGTCTATGCCTAACAGCTTGTCAGAGAATCTCCACGCCACGTGGAGTCTTATCCAATGACCTTTCCTATTCGCTCATATTCCCGGACTCTGTTCCTACGGATGGCGTCTATTCGTGGTGGAGTGATTCGTTCAAGAAAAGTTGGACAGAAAATTACGGAAATGAACCGATGGAAGACGAGTGGCTTTATCTTCCCGAACCTTTAGGCTACCGAGGCGCGGATTTTCAACGCTTCTATATCCATTATGACACCGTGTATAAAGTGAATAATTCTATTTATCGGATAGAAGGAAGAACGCGATGCAAAGACGAAATATGTACCATCAGTGGCAATCTGGTTGTTGATTCGCTCGTTTCGCTTAATGATTCATTATTTAGTGACGATAACTATATAAAGATTAGCGGTTCTGGCACGCTCTATGCCCATTATACCTTGCAAGCGATGCATAACGACAAGCACATCGCCGATATAGTAGGAACGGCATATTTTGATTACCTTGTTCACAACGATAGCATTTTTTACGATGCCATCAGTTATGCCGGTGATGCTTATTGCAACAACCAATATACCGGCAAGTGGATTTATCTTGATACCCTTGATACGCTTACTTGCAACTGGGGCGACTTTCGTATCCCCGAATCCAATGGGTTAGATGGCGGATGCGGAATGTTTTCTCCTTATGAAGAGTTTTACGATAATGGTTGGAAGACATATATTGATAGGGATCGTCATGGTTGGATAGGTGATCCGGAATGCGCATACTATGACTCTATCTACCAAGCCGACATCAACTGGTGGAAATAAAAATATGAATTGTTCGCACCTCAAAAATAATAGATTTGGTTGCCAGTTCTCATAATTTTGCACATTCCCTTGCCAAATCCGCAAAAAAATCAAAAATTATTTGCATATATCAAAAAAAAGTTGTAACTTTGCGTAAATTTTTTGACAGAAATAGAAAAATTTTCTACTATGGCCGTAAAAATTAAGCAAATATTAGACGAATTAGGTACAGACACATTGCTGTTCGCTTCTTGGTTAACAGCGAAAGGAGTTACTGCCAAAGAGCAAGCGTCATATGTGCAGAGCGGTTGGTTGGAAAGAGTGTCGCATGGCGTATATCAGGTCGCAGGAATGAATGTGTCGCTTTTTGGTGCGATTTCGGCATACAACTCACAACTGGGCAAGCAATGTACGGTAGGGGCAGAAACGGCGTTAGAATTGCGCGGTTACATGCATTATGTGCCGATGGGCAAACCATTAGCCTTTATCTTTACCGCCCCGCATCATGAGTTGCCTTCATGGTTTTTGGCGCACGAATGGAATCGAACATTGCGGTATCATACATCGTCTTTATTCGGCACAGAAGGATTGGAAGAAATGGAAACAGACGGGCATAAGTTGTTGGTTTCTTGTCCCGAGAGAGCGATATTAGAGAGTTTGAATCGTCCTCACGCTACGACTTCGTTATTAGATACGTATTACCTAATGGAACTCCTGACAACGCTTAGGCCGAAAGTCTTGCAACAATTGTTGGAGAAGTGCTCATCAGTTAAGGCAAAACGGCTGTTCCTCTACATGGCAGAGAAAGCAGATCACCCATGGTGGAAAGCTTTGGATACAAGTAGAATAGATATAGGTAGCGGACGACGGATGATCGTACCAAAAGGCAAATTCGTAAGCAAATATAACATAACTATACCTACTGATTTGTACAACTATGTTTAATCCTGTCTATGCGCGAAAAGTGGAGTTCTTGCTCCGACTGATGCCTTATGTGACAAGCGAAGGTGTATTTGCTGTACATGGCGGTACGGCTATTAACCTGTTTGTCAAAAACATGTTACGCTATTCGGTAGATATTGACCTGACTTACATACCATTGGCAGGACGTGAAGAGAGCCTGAAGGACATCAATGCCCATTTGGCTTCTATAGCAGACAAAGCCAAGAAAGATATTCGAGGTGTTCACATTGTGCCGAACTACGCTACATGTAAATTATTATGCGAGTATCATGGTGTGCAAATTAAGATAGAAGTGAATCAGACGAAACGCGGTATCATAGGTGGAGAAGTGCAATTACTTCCGGTATGTGACAAGGCTCAGGATGAGTTTGATGTGTATTGCGAAGCACAGATCGTTCCACTCACACTACTCTACGGCGGAAAGATTGCAGCGGCTTTGTCACGCCAGCATCCACGTGATTTATTCGATGTCAAATACATGGATTTGCCATTATGCGAGGCGCGTGAAGGACTTATCTTTTGCTTATTGGGTAGCGACAGACCGATACATGAGTCACTGGCTCCGGCTTTGATAGACCAACATAACGCCATGACGAACCAATTCGCGGGAATGACAGATAAGGCTTTTACATACGAAGAGTTTGAGCAAACACGGTTGCAGTTGATACGTGATGTGAATGCGATGCTCACAGAAGATGACAAGCGGTTTCTGGTTAGCTTTGAGCAAGGCGAGCCGATGTGGGACGGATATAACTTTGCGTATTTCAAGGACTATCCATCTATCCAATGGAAATTGATCAACCTTGCCAAACTCAAGAAACAAAATCCGGAAAAGATGGATGCTGAAACAGAAAAACTAATGAAATGTTTTTATTAAAACCAAATAGCCTTATGAAACGCCTCATTTGCATAGTATTTTTCCTTTCTCTAACCATTCACATCTTTGCGACTGGGCAATCTGCTGAATATATTTATATTGAAGGTGAAGAGTGGTTGCTCCTAGGTCGCCCTATTAGCAATATAGAACAAAAATACTATAAGAAACTGCTCGCTGTGTTGCCAAAAACAAGGGTTTGGGGGACTGCTAATTTTGACGGATATACGGCCTTCTGGAGTCTCTATAACAATCAGCTCCGGCTTGATAGTGTCACTGTTAAGATCTGTTCAAGAGAGAAAAGAAAAGAGAGTGTGTTATCCTCAGATACAACTCTGTCGAGTCTTCACAACACTCAAATCCAAACAGATAGTATGGTGTTTATAGAAAAAACAGTTACTGTCTCAACCTCAGATATCAAACAAGTGTTCAACGATTATATTATAGGCGATGATATTATCGCTTCATGGTACACTGACAAAATTGCGGCTGCAAGAGGAAAAATGATTTATTATTTCCACGGCGGGTACGCGCGATCATATGAGCATGAATTAATCTTTACATTTGAGAATGGTAACGTCGTTGAATGCAAGAAGGATGATGCAGAAATTATTGTGGAAGGATTATATTGGGGTGGACACGATAGTATAACTGATTTGCAAAGCAAATTAAGCCTATTCAGGTTACATTCAGAAAACTATCCTGATTTGAAGAGAGCACGTGCTTTGGAGTTTCATGTAGATAGTATGCAAGTAGATTCTTTGGGAAAACTCATAAACTGTCGCGTAACGGCAACGATTTCATACTCTCATAGAAAAAAAATAACTCAAACGAACGAAGGAGTAGCGATAGAATTGAGAGAGTGGCTTATGGATATCGCTCCATATAGGACAATTCTTACTAATGGAAATTATTTCTTGCCCCCTGACATGCACGGTTATGGTTTTTCTTTCATTTATCATCTTGATGAAAATGATAAACGACACACGAGATAATAGAAATACGTCCTATGAAACCCCTCTTCACCAGCCTCCTCGTCTGTCTCTTGCCCTTCATGGCGCAGGCGCAAGATGCCATTCACATCTCCGGCATCACAACAGAAAAAGATGGAAGTATTCTAATAGGTGCTCATATAATAGCATATGATAGTACAAGCTTTTGTCGCAATTCCCCACAATTTAGCACATTCCCTTGCAAAATCCGTAAAAAAATCAAAAAATATTTGCAATTTTCAAAAAAAAGTTGTACCTTTGCAGCGTTTTGTTGCAAAAAGTTTGTATATGGCAGGTGAAATGCTTGCAAAAAGTTTATATTCGCAGCAAATAATGCCTGCAAAAAGTTTATTAACATATGCTTAATCGAAAAATAATAAGAGAGTTAGAAGCATGGAAAGCTGATGGCTCAAGAAAGGCTCTCCTTTTCGATACCCGCAAAAGCGAAACAATATTGAGATTTATAGAAACAATAGCCCTATGAAACGTCTCTTTCCTGTCCTTCTTGCCTGCCTTTGCTTGGCAGCGTGCAAAAAATCAGTAGACAAACTTAATCTTGCGAATGCGGATATTGTTGAGTACATTGAGACAATGGATGTCTATCCCGATTCCATTACCGGCTATGCTACGTATTCTGCCAATAACAGGTTTGTTGTGACGCCGGAAGAGATTACTGAAGAGCAATATCAGCAACTTCTCACGGATGAATATGTAATGAAAGAGCCAGAACTAATTGACAAAAATTCTATATGTTACAAAGAATTGTTTGAAAAAAGCAAATGGAACATCAAGCGTTATGGCTTAATGCGTAATCTCCTTGATGATGACTATAATTTTGGTGAAAACGACTGCTGTATATGGCCTGAATCGATATGTTATTATAAAGAGACAAAACAATATAGATTCGACATAGGTAGTCCGATGACTACAGAATCCTTCATGATATCGGAAAATGGACATGTGGATACCACCTACATGCAATCAGAGACCAGAAGTTATGGGAAAAACCATATTTTTGTAGGTCAAGAAGGGCACGACTGTGATTTTAGAGGCTCGTTATGGTTCTATTTTTATGACGAAGCAAATCACCATATGATTCCGCTTTGTCATTATGAGGATTATCGCTGGCATGAAGATACCTTTGATTTCAACCTTTGTTGGATAAGCGAAGATGAACTATTGGTATCTGCCGTTTCTCTTGGCCATTGTTGGATAGGAGAATCTATCAACCTTGCCCCATCCGGCACACCTGTTTATTATAAATTGCGACTTTCATATAAATAACTCTATGAAACACTTATTATCTATTCTCCTTGCTTGCGTGGTATATAGCGCAGTAGTGAACGCACAGGATGTGCAAGAAAAAATGCAACGGGATGTGCGATATGTGAATCTAGGTTTGCCAAGTGGAATCCTATGGGCAGAGGAGAATGAACCCGGTGTATATACGTTTGAAGAGACTGTGGAGAAGTTCCGTAGTAAGGACATGCCTAGTATGGAAGAATTTCGGGAGTTGGTGGACAATTGTACATGGACGTGGAATGGAACCGGTTATACAATCGTGGGTGTGACAGGTGACTCGATCCTCCTTCCGCTTGTGCCGATTAAGGACTGTCAGGGCGATTGGTCCTCCGATACTACCAACGGCTATTATTGGTCGGCAGAAGTGTACGATGAATTGGAAGGATGGGGACTGTATTTTGATAAAGACAAGGTATGGACGAATATGAGTTTTATCAAGTGCATGGCTCTGCCTGTACGTAAGATTCAACACCCTGCACGCGTGTTTCAAATGCCTGACTATGAGGGGATTCAGCAGTTGGGGAAGAAGAACTACAATGTCCTTATGAAACGTTTTCAGGCGGCAGATACTACGTTGAGTCTCCGCGATGTGCAAGCTGTTTACTATGGCTCGGCCTTTTACGGCACACTTTCTGATAATTTGGGAATGAAAAAGATCAATGAAGCCTATGAGAAAGGTGGTCCGGAGGCCTTAGTTGCTCTTTTGGATCGTCATTTGGTATCGAATCCGCTGGATATAGAAGGTATTGTTGTGCGTTATTCGATGGCAATGACGCTGAAAGATGCCGCCAACGCAAACAAATACGGGTATATGTACGCGCAGTTGGCTAATGCGATCGGTGTGACCGGGGATGGCGATTCGGAATATACCGCTATTCACGTAGTGACTGTGGCAGACGAATACGCGTTGATGAATTTCCTGATGGATGTACAACCGGAGATGCAGACTTTAACGAATACGATGTGCGATATGTTTAATGCTACTACCAAATCCGGTAGGAAGATTCAAGTCTATTTTGATGTTCAGTTGATACTGGCACTTGAAAACAAGATGTTTTCTTCCAGTAAAAAGCCTTTCCATTTCTCCTATAAGAAATTAGAGCCATAGGTCTTCGCAAACACACAATGCAAGTTAGAGTCTCATCGAGGGCTCATCGGGGGAATATCGTATCCTACCCATACCTATAATATATATAAATATATATTATCCCGTGAAGTTGAACACTTACTCGTAAAAACCCGCAAAATGAACTGCAAAATACACCCGGTTTTATACAAATTCTATCTTTGTCTAAAGAATACACTCGGGGCAGAAATTGTACATCGCCGCAAACGCACTTCCGATATGCGCATAGAGGTCTTTTTTTTCCTTGAGCAGCTGGGAATACCCACAGGAAGACTCAACTCCCTACCCGAAGCAGAGAAATGTGGCTATTGGATCATCTGCCGGCAGCAAACAAAAAAACAGCACATGTTCTACAAGGGTCATCGCGTTTACCAACTCTTCCTTTCACCCGTTCACCCCAAAAAACGCCGCGAAAGACAAGCCCTCACTCAATCGCGCGCCAAAGCTGCAGTAGCTATAGCAGCCTGACACGCATAATTATGCAACTAATAACAAAAAACTAAATAAAAATAGAAAATGAAACACCTACGAAACATTATCGGATATCTGCTTGGCGGACTAATGTTCGTCGTACTATTGCCGGCGATCATGTGGCTGGTATCAGGTATGCCACAATTGGAGCATATCGGCGCGTGGCGCGCATCGTGCACGGGATTGCTGATAATAGGCGGCTTGGCGCTGAGCGTGTGGACGATCGTCTATATGAAGTGCCGCGGCAAAGGTAATCCGATGGATGCGTTCGACCATGAGATTGGTGCGCGCACCCAACACCTGATGACCGAAAAGCCGTATCGCATCAACCGCAATCCGATGCTTACAGGCACACTCATGTATCTGGCGGGCTTTGTTGTATGGCTATGGACGTGGCAGGCACTACTCGTGTGGTTCCTGTTCTTTGCCATCATGTTCGTGCAAGTCCTAACGGAAGAGAAACGCCTTCGCCGCGATTTCGGCGATGAGTACGAAGCTTATTGCCGCCGCACAGGCAGGTTCCTGCCTTTCACATGCAAACGAAACAAAAAACAATAAATCTGACTGATATGAAAAAAGTACTTCTTTATTTGCTGTCAGCCGTGTTGCTGGCAAGTTGCGGGCAGAAATCAAGCAGCCCGAGTGACAATCGCGCCAGAGGTTGCGACCTGAGTTGGCTAAGCGAAATGGAACATGACGGAATGACGTTCCGCAAAGCCGACAGCCAAGAACCAACCGACTGCATCGAACTGCTTAAATCAACAGGCATGAATGCCATACGTCTGCGCGTATGGGTCAACCACGAGACAGGCTGGAGCAACATCCCCGACATGCTGGGGCTGGCAAAACGTGCTTCTGCAGCAGGCCAACGACTGATGATCGATATCCATTATTCGGATTTCTTTGCCGACCCCAACCATCAGACTATCCCCGCGGCTTGGCAGGAGTATGACTACGAAACGATGTGTCAGGCTGTGCGCGAACACACGCTTGACGTGCTCGGTGCACTCAAGGCGGAAGGCATACAGCCCGAGTGGGTGCAGATTGGCAACGAGACACCTAACGGAATGCTATGGCCGATGGGGCGTGTAGATAAAGCCGAAGGCAACTGGCAGGAATATGCGAGCTTCACGCGCGTTGGCTACGACGCAGCCAAAGAGGTGTTCCCCAATATTACCGTCATTGTGCATGTGGATAATGCCTACGAACGCCGCGATTGGTTCTGGGAACAGATGTATGCCCACGGCGGCAAATGGGATATGATAGGCCTCAGCCACTATCCGATGATGAGCGCCTGGAACGGCGGAAAGACGTGGCAGGAGATGAACGTATTGGCGGAAGAGAATGTGCTGCGGCTCATCCGCGACTGGCATTGCCCCGTGATGATTGCCGAGGTAGGTATGTTTGCCAACGATACGCTTTCACCCGTCGTCATGGCGGATTTTATGCAGCGTATCACCGCCATCGACTCCTGTGCGGGTATCTTCTACTGGGAACCCGAGGTGTATGGCGGTTGGCGACCGGCTGAATATATTCCTTTAGGCTGGGGTAGTTACGACATGGGCGCATTCACCCCTGACGGCCAACCCTCCGAGGTAATGGAGATCATGTTAAAGTAATCAATGTTTGCCGTTGCGCGGCGCGTGCGGGCGGTTGCCGTTGCGGGAATGTTTGCGGGAATGACCGTGACGATTCTTATTGCCTGCCGGCTGCGCATACAGGCTGTTGTCCGGCGCGTCGCCTAAAGCGGATGGCAACACCAGCCGCTGTATCTCTTTGCCCAAGAACCGCTCAATCTTTGCCCAGTAGCGCGCATCCTCCGGACTGACAAGCGTTATTGCTTCGCCGGAGTTCTCGGCACGTGCCGTACGCCCTATACGATGCACATAATCCTCGGCATCACGCGGCACATCGAAGTTGATAACCAGGGGTATATCATCCACGTCAATCCCTCGCGCCACGATATCCGTAGCAACAAGTACATCTACCTTGTTGTTGCGGAAATCAAGCATCACCTCGTCGCGTTGCTTCTGCTCCAGATCGCTGTGCATGGCGCGCGCGTTCAGTCCCTGACGATTCAACAGAACAGTCAACTCCTTAACGCGCTGTTTCTTGCCCGCAAAAAGAATAACCTTGCTCAGGTGCTGCTCTTTCAGCCGACCGATGATAAACGGGATCTTCTGCGTCTCAAAGCAGCATAAAGCACGCTGCGCTATACTCTCCGGCGGACGGGAAATAGCTATCTTCACCTCGGCGGGATTATTCATAATCTTCTTTGCCATGCGGCGGATATTATCCGGCATAGTGGCAGAGAACATGATAGTCTGCCGCTCTTTGGGCAGGCAATCCACAATCTTCATGATATCGTCGTAGAAGCCCATGTCGAGCATCCGATCCGCCTCATCCAGAATAAAGTACTTAACCCCCGAAAAGTCAATATCCATGATGTTCATATGGCTGAGCAGTCGTCCGGGCGTAGCGATCACTATATCCGCCCCTGTCTTCAATCCGTTGGCCTGCGTGGAGAAGTTCCGACTGTCGTTGCCGCCATATACGGCCACTGACGAAAACGGCACATAGTACCCGAAACCTTCCATCTGCTGGTCGATCTGCTGCGCCAGCTCGCGGGTAGGTGCCATGATGATGGCATTCAGCTTGCCGGGATCATGGTCATCGTATTGCAGGTTGGTCAGCAGCGGCAATATATATGCCGCCGTCTTGCCCGTGCCGGTTTGCGCACAACTGATCACGTCGCGGTGCTCAAGCAAGATAGGTATAGTCTGTTCCTGTACAGGCGTGCAGGTATCGAAGTGCATGTCCCACAAGGCATCCAGCACTTCGTCGGAAAGTGGAAGTTCGTCAAAATACATTTCTGTAGCTCTTATTGAGATTTCGGGTACAAAGATACAAAAAAAATCTGATATTTGCAAATTTATGATAACCAAAATGTGCTTTTTTTGCAAATATATAGAAAAAGTATGCACGAAGATTTGCAAAAATCAAAAAAAAATCGTAACTTTGTGGGCTTTTTGTGCGCGCTTGTATGCACAGGCGTGCAATGGAGCACATGACTTAAGCAACAGAATAAAGATGACAATAATAGCATTGGATAGTGCAACGGATGTTTGTTCGGCATGCCTGATAAGCGATGGTCGTATCGTTGCTGAGCGGCTGAACGACTCAGGCAGCAATCACGCTGCGCTACTGCCAACATACATACAGCAGTTGCAGCAAGAAGCCCATAACCGCAACTTGCCGTTGGATGGCATCGTGTTGTCCCAAGGCCCCGGATCATACACCGGCTTGCGTATAGGTGCTTCGCTGGCTAAAGGGCTGTGCTACGGCGCTGAACTGCCGCTGCTGTCTGTGCCAACCTTGGCGGTTATTGCAGCGGGAGCGGTCAATAGTCAGAAATCAGATATCAGAAATCAGAAATCAGCTTTGATTTGTCCGATGATCGATGCTCGGCGTATGGAAGTGTATTGTGCCCTGTATGATACCGAGTTGCACGAGGTTGAGCCTCTGCAAGCAATGGTGATTGATGCCGAGAGTTTTGCCGATATGCTCGAGAACCATGTTATCTACTTCTGCGGCAACGGGGCAGAGAAGTGCAAGGCAGTAATCAATCACCCCAACGCCCGATGGATAGACAACATCGTTCCCACAGCCGCACAAGCAGGCTTGTTGGCTGCTAACCATAGCGACCGTGCCGACTTGATACACCGCATCGAAGGCAAAAATATAGCATACTTCGAGCCAAACTACCTGAAGGAGTTTATTGCCGCGCCCTCGCATGTGAAAGGACTGAAATAAGTGGAAATCCGAATAAGAAAAGTGAAAAGATATAGATACATAACATACCTGCTGGCAGGACTGACGGTTCTGACGCTAAGCGCGTGTTCGACACAAAAGAACACCGGTGCAACGCGTTTCTACCATCAGATGAAAACGAAGTACAACATCCAGTTCAACGGTCGCAACGCCTTTGATGAGGGCTTGAAGCAGATTGCCGATGCCAATGAGGACAACTACGGCGAGGTGCTGCCCTTGCATCCTGTCTCCAACCACAAAGCCGCGGAGTCGGCTTCCGGTAAGATGGATCTGACCATCGAGAAGTGCCGTAAGTGTATCAAACTGCATTCTATCAAGACGAAGCCCAAACCCGACCCGAAGCGCACCAAAGACCCGAAGTACAAGGAGTGGCTCAAGCAAGGCGAGTTCAACAAGGAGCTGGCCAACGCATGGATACTGCTCGGGCAAGCAGAGTTCCACAAGGGCGACTTCATCGGCTCCGTAGGAACGTTCAACTACATCATCCGCCACTACGATTACGACCCCGATGTAGTGGCACAATGCCAGTTGTGGGTATCTCGCGCCTATGCCGAGATGGGCTGGTTGTACGAAGCCGAAGATATGCTGAGCAAGGTGCAAGCCGACAACCTCAAGCGCAAGCATGCATCGCTTTACGCCTCCACCACGGCCGATATCAAACTCAAGACCAAACAATACAAGGAAGCTATCCCCTTCGTCAAACTCTCCTTACCAGACGAGAAACGCCACGGCGACCGTGCACGGTTTGCATACGTGCTCGGGCAACTCTATGAGTTGGACAACAAGCCGCAGGAAGCCTATGCTGCCTACAAGAAGTGCGTGCAACTCTATCCGCTCGTTGAGATGGATTTCAATGCGCATATCCGCATGGCACTCGTTTCGCAAGACAAGAAGCGTTCCATCCGCAACCTGAATAGCATGGCGCGTAACTACAAATTTCGCGAGAAGCTCGACATCATCTACGGTGCAATAGGCGACATCTACATGCAGCAACACGACACCGTCAACGCACTCGAAAACTACAACCTCGGCATCGAGAAGAGCGAAAAGAACGGCATGGACAAAGCCGCCGTACTCCTCAAAGCCGGAGATATCTATTATACTCAACACGATTATGCCCATGCTGCGCCATGTTACAGCGAGGCGATAACCATCCTGCCCGCTGAGTCCGACGGCTATCAGCGCATACGCGTGTTGGCTGAGGTGCTTGACGAACTGAGTACCGAATACACAATGGTCGAACTGCAAGACTCCCTGCAGCACCTGAGCACACTGCCCGAGGAAGAGCAGCAGAAGATTGCCCAACAGATCGTGGAAGACCTGCGCAAAGCCGAAGCCGAAGATTCCGCCAAAGCCGCGGAGAAGGAACGTGAAGACCGGGATAAAGGTCTAAGCAGCGTCAATACCTCGAAGATGATCGGAGGTAGCGGGGCACCGGGACAGTGGTACTTCTACAATGCACAACTGATGCGCAACGGCAAGCAGGAGTTCAACCGCAAATGGGGTAACCGTCAGCTGGAGGACAACTGGCGCCGCAAGAGCAAGGCTTCGTCGGGCGACTGGACTCCGCCAAGCGAGGAGAGCGACGAGGAGATGGAGGATATAGCTGAACAGACAGATAGCATTGCTGCCGATAGCACCGTAACAGAGAAACCCGTTGTGACGGACATCTACGATCCTGCTTATTACCTGCAGCAGATTCCTCGCACACCGGCTGACTTTGCTGCCAGCGATTCGATGATTGCCGATGCGTTGTTCAAGATGATATTTATCTACAAAGATAAGTTACAGGACAGCCTTCAGGCTATGACTACCTTCGAGGAGTTCTGCCGTCGCTTCCCGCAGGACAAGCGTTGCGTGGAACTGTATTACATCCATTACCTGGATGCACTCAAGGCTAATCGTGTAGCCGATGCTGAACAGTACCGCCAAGCTATACTCAGCCTATACCCCTATAGCAAACAGGCACAGATAGTATCCGATCCGCAGTACTTTGCACGCTTACGGGAGATGGCTCGCGAGCAAGATTCGCTCTATGAGGCAACATACAATGCGTACCGCGCAGGACAGTTCGCCGTCGTCAAGGCAAACACTGAACATGCCGAGCAGAATTATCCGCTGTCACCGTTGATGCCGCGATTCCTGTTCCTGAACTCGGTAGCCAAAGCCCGAACCGAAGGCAAAGAAGCGTTTGCCGAGTCGTTGCGCGATATGATCAACCGCTATCCCGAATCCGAACTGGCAACAATGAGTCGCGATATGCTCGCTATGCTCGGACAAGGTATGGAAAGTCAGAAAGGCGGTTCGATATCCACACTTTCCACCAAACGCGAAGACCTGCAAGCCGAACAGGAGCAGCCGGATACGACCATTCAGTTCTCACCCGAACGCGACGAACGCAGTTACGTGCTGCTCATCTATCCGGCTAACCATTCATATACCGAGGAGGAGTTGCAAGCCGAGCTGAACAACCTGCTCTACGAGGTGGCATTGTTCAACTTCACGCGTTTCCTGATTCGCGACTTCGAACTGACCGCCCTGCCTGCCTTCAGTGCCGCCCCGGCATTGCGCGTGAGCGATATCGAGTCGTTCGACGAAGCAGTATGGTACATCGGTATGCTCATGGAGAGCGAGGAGATGAAAGCCTTGCTCCTCAATCGACAGATAACCGTCCTGCCTATCACCGAAAGCAATAGTAAGTTAATCGGTAATGGCAAGACTTTGGATGAATATAACGAATTTATGAAACAACAATAGTTATGACAAACAAAACCCTACTGACCGTTCTATTGGCTTTCTTATGCTTCCTGCCCGCAATGGCAGACGATGTGACGTATCTGACTACGGAAGAGTTCAAGGCACGTATCTTCGACTACACTACCAGCAAGGATTGGCAGTACAAAGGCGACAAGCCGTGCGTCATCGATTTCTATACCACCTGGTGCGGACCGTGCAAACGCCTGGCACCGATCATGGAAGAGTTGTCACAGACCTATTGTGATCAGGTGCGCTTCTACAAGGTGGATACCGAGCGTGAACGCGAACTGGCTGCTGTATTCCGCATCAGCAGTATTCCGCAAGTGCTGTATATACCCGTAGAAGGCGACCCGATGCTGCTCAAAGGATTGTACCCAAAAGAGAATATCGTTGAGATAATAGATAAACATCTGCTCAAAAAATAATAATACACAATGCAAGTTGAGTTGGTTCTGTTGGTGCTGTCGTTGCTGTTCTTTGCGAGCATCTTTACCGACAAGATAGGCTACAAGTTCGGTGTTCCGGCATTGTTGCTGTTCCTGGCTGTAGGTATGTTGTTCGGACCGGATGGCATCGGAGCGCTGTTCAACGAGGACGGGGTAGGGTACATGCTCAAGACCGAAACAGCCGAGGCGCTCAGTACCATCGCTCTGTGTATCATCCTGTTCTCGGGCGGCATGGATACCAAACTCACGGATATCCGTCCGGTTGTGGCACCCGGTGTGACGCTTGCTACGGTTGGCGTGATGCTTACTGCAGCTATTACCGGATTTATATTATTCCATATCTTCGGCTGGCTCAATAGTTACAAGGCTGTTCCACTAAGTATGGCGCTACTGATGGCGGCTACTATGTCCTCCACCGACTCGGCATCGGTGTTCTCCATCCTGCGTACCAACGGTATAGGCCTTAAACATAACCTAAGACCGCTCCTTGAGTTGGAGTCTGGTGCCAACGACCCGATGGCGTATGTTTTAACCACCACACTGATCGGTGTAGTGACAACCAAAACAACGGTCAGCGGGTTGGAAATTGTACAGACCATTGTCATCCAACTTGTCATGGGCACGGTTATCGGCTTCTTTTTCGGCAAAGGCTTGGTTGAACTCATGCGTCGCACCAAGTTGTCCAACGAGTCGCTCTATCCTATCATGGTGCTCACGGCATGTATCTTCATCTTCTCCGTCACATATTACATGAAAGGCAACCCCTACCTGGCCGTGTATGTAGGCGGACTGATCATAGGCAACAGCAAGTTCACCCGTAAGCATCAGACCAAATCGTTCTTTGACGGTCTGACCTGGCTCGCACAACTGGTCATGTTCCTCATGCTCGGTCTGATGGTTCGTCCCCACGAGCTGCTGAACTGGCATGTGCTATTTGCAGGATTAATCATCAGTATTGTGATGGTATGTATATCCCGCCCGATAGCGGTCTTCTTGTGCATGATTCCGTTCAAAAAGTATGTAAACAAAGATAAACTGTTCTTAAGTTGGGTAGGATTGAAAGGCGCCGTACCTATCATCTTTGCCGTGATGTGCAAGGCGGAAGGCGTGCCACATGCTGATCTGCTATTCAATATAATCTTCCTGTGTACCCTCGTATCACTACTTACACAAGGCACATCGCTATCCAGTATGGCCAAAAAACTTCAGGTTGCTACTGAACCCGTCAAACTCAAGAAACTCGTTCACTTCGATATCGAACTGCCCGAGGAAATACAATCCTCCGCTACGGAGATTGAAGTGACCTGGGACATGATAGCCGCCGGCAATCACCTGCGCGAGATCAGTCTGCCACCGCAGACGCTGGTGATCATGGTGCGCCGTGGCGAAGATTTCTTTGTGCCTACCGGTCAAAGCGAACTGCAGGAAGGTGACCAACTGCTCGTGCTTACCGACAACGATGTCGAACTGGCTAACCGCTACAAAGAAGAGGAGCAAGCCGAGGAACAACGCTTCCCCACGCGCCAACTCGTGGCACATACTCGCGAATATGTTATGCGTGTGTGGAAAAAAATCAAAGAAAACAAGAAATAATCACAGATAATGAAAAAGACTGTATTTCTTACCGGAGCTACAGGCACAATGGGCTACGCGGGAATGAAGGAGTTGCTCCGTTATCCCGAGCGCTATGACGTGCGCGTGTTGGCTCGCCCAAGCAATAAAAACAAACAACTGCTCGAACCGTTAACCGCTAACCACCCGGCGCTCACCGTCATCTGGGGTGACTTAACGCACTACGATGATGTGCTCCGTGGTGTGACAGGTGCGGATATTGTGCTGCATGTAGGAGGTATGGTTTCTCCGGCAGCGGACTACCGCCCCAAAGCCACGTACAAGACGAACATCCGTGCTGCCGAGTATGTGCGTGATGCAGTGCTTGTGCAACCCGAGAACAAACAGCCGAAGGTGGTATATATAGGTAGCGTGGCACAGATGGGCGACCGACGTGAACCGTTGCATTGGGGCAGAACAGGTGACCCTATCTGTGTATCGGCTTACGACCATTACGGTCTTACGAAAGCCCAAGCCGAACGAATCATCACCAACTCGAGCATCAAGCAATGGGTGTCGCTCAGGCAGTCGGGCATACTCTATCCGGCTATCCTCAAGAACTACGACCCAATCATGTTCCATGTGCCCATTCGCGGCGTACTGGAGTGGGCAACAGTGGAAGATAGCGGACGACTGCTCGAAGGTGTGTGCCGTGACGAAGTGCCTGCTACGTTCTGGAAAAATTACTACAACATCGGCTCCGGTGAACAGTACCGCCTCTCAAACTATGAGTTCGAGTGCCTGTTACTGGATGCCATAGGCTGCCCAAGACCCGAATTGATCTTCGATGCCAAGTGGTTCACCACGCGTAACTTCCACGGCATGTGGTATCTGGATAGCGACAAACTCAACGAACTGGTTCCTTTCCGCGCCAACATCCCCGTCAAGGAGTACTTTGCTAAGATAGCTAAATCCCCCTCCGTACCGAAAGGCATACAGATAGCCCGCATCACCAAGGCTGCCAAACTTGTGCCGCATATCGTCAAACTTGCTATGCGCGCCATGGCGTACAGCAAGGAGCATGGCACGCAGTGGTGGATTCGTCACAACGTGGAGCAACGCATCCATGCCTACTACGGCAGTCTGGAGGCCTACAAGCAGATTCCTGACTGGCGACATATGGATCTGAGCCATAACTCCCGCGAGGCAGTCATCCTCGACCATGGCTACGACGAGTCCAAACCTATGGAGCAACTCACCTTCAAGGATCTGCAGCAAGCCGCAGCGTTTCGTGGTGGCAAACTGGTTACCGATACCGTGAAAGCGGAAGGCCTGGCACTATGGGATACGATGCTTACCTGGCAAGCGGCAAGCGGCGAACAGTTCCAGGCCACACCAAGACTTATCTTGCTCGGTGGACATTGGGCTCCGGGCGATATGCCTTTCCCCTATCGCGGTTTGCCCGGCGAACGACCATGGCATTGGGATGAGGTAGCCAAGCATAACCCCTTCTTTGCGCAGATCTGGGCACCCCTGCATGATGCCGACGAGAATAACACCTACGGCTCGGAGATCTTCGATGGCTGGGAATCCTAAAGCATCGACCATGCATGGTCGATTAATCTTGCTCGATTAATCACACAACAACTATGGCACTAAACTATATTTGGATAGGACTGATCTTGATAGCCGTACTGGTAGGCTTGATACAATGGCTCGTGATGGGCGATGCATCAGTCATGTCGGCTATTCTCGACTCCACCTTCTCCAGCGCCAAGACGGGTTTTGAGATTTCGATAGGTCTCACGGGTGTCTTGTCACTATGGATGGGCATCATGAAGATTGGCGAAAACGCCGGCGTTGTCAAGCAGTTCTCGCATGCCGTCAGTCCGTTCTTTACGCGTATCTTCCCCGATCTGCCGAAAGGTCATCCTGCTTTCGGCTCTATGCTGATGAACATCAGCGCCACGATGTTAGGTATCGACAATGCTGCCACACCGTTGGGTTTGCAGGCTATGCGCGAATTGCAAGAAACGAACCCTGACAAGTCGCGTGCCTCCAACCCGATGATCATGTTTCTGGTGCTCGTCACCAGCGGACTGACACTTGTGCCGGTAAGTATCATCACCTACCGTGCGCAACTCGGCGCAGCTAACCCTGCCGATGTATTCCTGCCTATCTTGCTCGCCACGTTCTTTGCAGCCGTCACAGGCTTGGTTGCTGTGGCACTCATCCAACATATCAAGTTGTGGGATAAGGTTATCCTCGGTACATTGGGCGGACTTATCCTGTTTGTGGGAGCAATCGTCGCTGCGGCTATGTACTTCCCGCAAGAGCAGGTAAGCAAGTGGTCGGCAGTACTAGCTGCCGTGTTGCTGCTGGGCGTCATCTGCTGGTTTATCATTGCCGGTATGGTGCATAAGGTGAATGTATATGACGCGTTTATAGAGGGTGCCAAGGGAGGATTCAGCACGGCTATCGGCATCGTACCGTATCTGGTTGCCATGCTGGTAGCAATAGGCATGTTCCGTGCCAGCGGAGCGATGGATATACTCGTTGGAGGTTTGGCTTGGTGTTTTGCAGCCTGCGGCCTGAATACTGATTTTGTGCCGGCACTGCCTACCGCGTTCATGCGGCCGCTATCCGGCTCGGGCGCACGCGGACTGATGGTCGATGCCATGGTGCAGTATGGCGCTGATTCGTTCGTAGGCCGTCTGGTAAGTATCCTGCAAGGCTCAACCGACACCACTTTCTACATTCTGGCAGTCTATTTCGGAGCGGTGAATATTAAGGATACGCGCTACGCGCTCGCGTGCGGACTGCTCGCCGACTTTGCAGGTATCGTTGCCGCCATCCTCTTGGGTTACCTGTTCTTCCACTGATTGCTGATAACTGATTGCTCAAAAACCATGATTCACTTTGTAAACGATAGTTCGCTTGACGATGAGCGTATAGCACTCATCGACAATGAGACAACTCACTTGCAGCGTTGGCTCAGACAGGTGGCTGCGCACTACGGTTTTGCCATAGGTGAACTGACATATATCTTCTGCTCGGATGACAAGGAGTTGGCGGTCAACCGCGAGTTCCTCGGTCATGACTACTATACGGATGTCATCACCTTCGATTATACTACACCCCACACCATTAACGGCGATATTTTCATCTCTTGGGATATGATTCGCAGCAATGCAGCAGAGATAGGTGTACCTACCGACCGCGAACTGCTGCGTATTCTGGCTCACGGTCTGCTGCATCTCACCGGTCAAGCCGACAAAACGCCTGAAACAAAAGCAGAGATGACACGCAAAGAGGAGCACGCCTTGCTCCTGTTCTGATAACAGATAGAGTACGTGCGAAAAAAAAGTACGTGTTGCAAAGCAAAAATTTTTGCAAAAATACTTGCATAATTCAATTTTTTTTCGTACCTTTGTATCCGAAAAACTAAAATAACTATGTTCAACGAACGAGACACCAAAGGCCCTGCACTCCGACGCGGTAGTATAGAAGTCGTTTGCGGCAGTATGTTTTCCGGTAAGACCGAGGAACTCATCCGTAGGATGAAACGTGCACAATTTGCCAAACTGCGTGTAGAAATTTTCAAGCCTGCTATCGATGTGCGCTACAGCGAGCAGGACGTGGTATCACACGATCACAATGTCATTCAATCCACCCCCGTAGAATCCAGTCAGACCATCCTGTTGCTGGCTAACGACATTGATGTAGTAGGTATTGACGAGGCACAATTTTTCGATATGGGTATCGTGGAAGTATGCTCCGAACTGGCCAAGCGCGGTATGCGTGTTATAGTGGCGGGTTTGGACATGGACTTCAAGGGTGTACCATTCGGTCCGATGCCTGCACTGATGGCCATAGCCGAGGATGTGTACAAAACTCATGCTATCTGCGTGCGTTGTGGCGACTTGGCGTATGTTAGTCACAGACTGGTAGCCAACGAGAAACGTGTGCTGCTCGGAGAAACCGACAGTTACGAGCCCTTGTGCCGCCATTGCTACGAGAAAGCCATCGCCCAACAACAGAACAGTTAATCCCCGGTAAGCGTGTTGACTTGTGGTAACGGTAGATGTAATCTTGCCGCTGGCCATTGCGGATACCTATACATATAGTGTGCCGGATGGTATGACTTGCCCGGAGGTGGGTAAGCGTGTACTTGTACCGCTCGCACGCAAAACAATCACCGGCTTGATATATCGCATTCACAAGCAAAATGCCAATGCAATCGTAGGCGGCAAATCAATACAACTTCGCAATATAATCGAAATATTGGATGAGTATCCTGTCGTTTTGCCTTCACAACTTTCTTTATGGCGCTGGATAGCCGATTATTACCTCTGCACGATAGGAGAAGTGATGGCTGCTGCATTGCCTGCACGTCTGTTGGATAATGACTATACAGCCCGTACCGAGGTATATATATCCCTGCATGAACAATACTCGGATATCGAGCAACTGCAACCCGTATTCGATTCGCTCAAGCGAGCACCCAAGCAAAAACGTCTGTTGGAGCAGTTTCTGGAACTTTCCGAAGTATTCGAAGGAACACCCCACGCTGTAGAGCAACGCCAACTCGTCGAACTATCCGGCGAATCAACAGCTGTACTGCGTACGCTAATCGAGAAACATATCCTGCAAGCCTCGCACGAAGTGGTAAGCCGTATCCCCTCCTACGATGCCGACGTAGAGCCCGCTCATCCACTTAGCGAGCAACAACTGCATGCCACGCAGCAGATTCATCAAGGATTTGCAGAAGAGAAAATATGTCTGCTGCACGGCGTGACATCCAGCGGCAAGACAGAGGTGTATATACATCTGATACGCGAGCAGTTGCAACTGGGTAAGCAAGTTCTGTATCTCGTTCCTGAGATTGCACTGACAACCCAACTGACCGATCGGCTAAAAAAAGTTTTTGGCAAGCAGCTGGGTGTTTATCACTCGCGCTTCAGCGACATGGAACGCGTAGAGATCTACCGCGACTTGCTTACAAGTCCTGAACCCAAAGTGATACTTAGTGCTCGCTCGGGTGTATTCTTGCCATTCAGGAATCTCGGCTTAATCATCGTGGATGAGGAGCATGACAGTTCCTACAAGCAGCAAGACCCATCGCCACGGTATCATGCTCGTTCGGTAGCCGCAGTGATGGCACGCGAGGCACATGCCAATATGCTGCTCGGTACTGCCACACCTGCTCTCGAAACTTATCATAACGCTCAGATAGGCAAGTACCGGCTCGTAGAGATGACTGAGCGCTATGCAGGACTCAGTCTGCCGCATATAACGCTCATCGATCTTAAGAGGCAATACCATCGCAAAGAGATGTACGAGCACTTCTCTGACCCACTTGTGGAGCGTATCAACGAGCAACTCGCTCAAGGCAAACAAATCATTATCTTCCAAAACCGACGCGGATATGCCCCGTACATTGGTTGCAGAAAATGTGGCTACGTACCCAAATGCTACAACTGCGACGTGAGTCTGACATATCATAAGCGCACAAACTCACTCGTATGCCACTATTGCGGATACACGATAGCAGTACCAAGCAGTTGTCCCTCGTGCTCCGGAGAGTGGCGCGATTTTGGCGTTGGAACCGAAAAAATTGAGGAGGAAGTCAACAAACTATTTCCTACTGCACGTGTAGCACGAATGGATTTAGATACAACCCGCAACAAGAATAGTCATCAGCGTATCATCAATGCTTTTGCCCGACATGAGGTGGATATACTCATAGGCACACAGATGGTAACGAAAGGTTTGCACTTCAACGACGTATCACTTGTAGCCGTACTGAACGCCGATAGCATGATGCAATCGCCGGACTTCCGCAGTTACGAACGGGCATTTCAGATGTTGGAGCAAGTAGCTGGACGAGCTGGACGAGCTGGAAGCTCAGGGGAAGTAATAATACAAACATTCCAACCGGATAACGCCTTATATACCTACCTGCAGCAACACGACTACACAGCAATGTATCACGCTCAGCTCAAGGAAAGAAAGATGTTCCGTTTTCCACCGTTCTACCGACTGATCGTTATAACATTAAAACATCGGGATTACTCGCGCTTGGACACAGCAGCTCGCGAATTATGCGAACGATTGCAAACTGCCTTTGGCAATCGCTGCTCGGGGGTTATTGTACCGCCTGTATCGCGCGTACAAAACATGCATATACGTACTATACGCTTGCGCATTGAGAGCAAAGCTTCCAGTGCACAAGCTAAACAATTACTGACACAACATATACGATACATTCAATCACTCCCTACCTGCAAAGGAACAATCATACATTCGGATGTCGATCCTATGTAAGAGATTATTTCTCCTCTGACGAGAGTACTTTTTCCATCTCAACGAGTTGAGATTCGCAGAATCGGAGAAGTTCGTCAGCTTCCTTGGCTTTTTGCTTATATACGGTGACCGACAGTGCTTCAGTCTGCTCCAACTCACGCACTATCTCTTCCACGCGCTTCATCGCCTGATCATAAGAAAGATTTGCCATCGGATTTTTTATTTTTTGTAATAGCTGTGAGTGGCTATCGATTATTTTCCTTTTCCATCCAGGATAACACCTATAGTAAAGAATAATATTTTTATATCCAAACGGATAGACATATTCTCCATATAAACTATATCATAGTTCAACCTATCAATCATCTTCTGCAAAGTATCGGTATATCCCACGCGAATCGGTCCCCAACTGGTCATACCCGGACGAATCTTGTAGAGTAAACAATAATAGGGAGCTTTTTCCACTATTTGCTTGATGAAAAATTCCCGCTCCGGTCGTGGACCAACGATTGACATATCGCCACGCAGTACGTTCCACATCTGTGGCAGTTCGTCAAGCCGGTACTTGCGCATGAATCGTCCTACAGGAGTTATACGCGGGTCGTCATCTGCCGACAGTTGCGGCACTGTATCCTCGGCATCTTTTACCATTGTGCGAAACTTATAGATAGCAAACGGCTTACCATGTAATCCTATGCGCTCCTGACTATAGAAAGCCGAACCTTTGGACGAACAGTAAACAAGTACCCATAGCAAAGCATAAAGTGGGGAGAGGACGATAAGAACCAATATAGATGTCACTACATCAAACGCCCGCTTGATGCATAATTCTGAGTCGGAAGCATGATGATCAGTTATCATCACCAAAGGATTGCCACTTAGTTCAGGGATCTTCGCCGCGCCGGTAAGCATATCATACAACTTAGGTACCACAGCTATCTCCACATCTTTTGGATACAAGCGTTGTATGATACGGTATAGTACATCCTCCTTGATAAAAGCCGGCAGATCGATGACTACCATATCCCCTTTCTTTACTTTCAGTTTATCCACTTCCTTCTCGCCGTGAATGGTGAAAGTTGCTTGAGGAGTGGCATTATGACGAACAAGAAGAGTAAGCAGCAAACGTAGCGAATAACTGATACTGAATTGTAAAAGCCACAACACACCCAACGACACGACATACCTGTGATAACTCTCTACCTTATCATCGATGATGATGATAAAGAAAGCTATCACTGATATCAACACCGACGACACAAACGTTGTCAGCAGTTCTTGACTCAAACGCTTGCGCTGAACACGCAAATAATAACCCGAAAGATAGTAGATAAACAAACATCCTATCGGATAAACTACCAAAGGGGTATAGAAATCAAAAGCAGGGATAAGTACCGTATCCACACTGAACATCCTGCCGTCATACACCAACCAGCGGAACAGCAGAAAACTTAACCACACCAATTCCGATGACAGGATGTCAAGTGCAATATATCCTAATTGTATTTTTCTGCGTAATGTCATGGGCGAATAATCGATATTTGGTTTTGTGCTCCTACCTTGATTATACTACTCGGTTTGGCAGGCTTGTTCTCGCCGCGTCGCGAACGACACACGTAATCCACACTCTTAAGCAGCTGACCGTCAATCTCGCAGAATGCCTTAGGGGTAGGTTTGCCAGCATAGTTTGCCGATGTCGATACTATAGGTTTGCCCAACTGCTTGCATAGCATATTCGAGAATTTCTCGTACGTGACGCGTATGCCCAAACTACCATCTTCCGCCAATATCTCCGTGGCTACATTATGTGCCTCGGGATAAATAATAGTAAGCGACTTGGGCGCTACACCTTCCTCGGGCTTGGATACCTCCAACAAGTTGGTTGCTGCATCAGGAATAACAGGAATATACTCTGATACACGTTCAGGCGAATCCACCAGCACCAGTACCGACTTGCCTTTATCCCGCTGTTTTAGCCGGAAGAGTTTATCCACCGCCTCTGCGTTCGTGGCATCGCACCCTAAACCCCACACCGTATCGGTCGGGTACAGGATTACTCCTCCACTTGTTAATACATCTATAGCTTGCTCTATATCGTGCTGCATATTCATCTCCAACTGGTGTTGCACTTGCGTCTCACGCTCTGTATATACTAATCTTTCTACCTCACGTTTAGGTAACATCTGTGTTTCCTTCAGTGCTTCGTATATTCGTAATGTAGCCCAAGCATCCGTGGCAGCATAGCGGGCTTGTTCGGCAGTAAGCACATCTGCTTCCCAGTTCGTCAACTGCTGCGACTTCGAAATCTTCTTGCCGAACACAATGGCATAGATGCGTTGCAAACCCAATTCCAATATTCCGTACTTAACTACCAGCGATTGCAAATCCACACAGTTTTGCGGTGTAAAGTCGTGCAAGCGACGCAAACCTGCTAAATCATCCTTGAAGGCCAAACCAACTTTGCAGATCTTGGCGTTGCTGAAGATATCCGCTAACTCCCCGGGCATACCTATCTTATTCAAGCGAAACAGATAACAACGATCATCGGTAGCAACCTGAACCAACGCTGTAGGATAATGAGTGCCACGTGTGAATGACGGACGAGACTCCGTATCTATTCCTAATCGGGTACAACTGTTCAGATACAAAACGGCTTCCTGAACTTGTTCTATTCGGTCAACGATAATGATCTCCCCGTCAAACTGAGCAAGAGGCATCAGATTGACCAATTCTTTCGAAATATGGTGCAAAAATTGCTTTGTGTGTTCCATTATTCGGAGATTATTCAATAAAAGCGTACAAAGTTACAATTTTTTTTGCAAATTTACAAATTTTTTTGTATCTTTGTAGCGTCAAATTGAAAAATATCGTGCAACCTGCGAAATAAATATACTTTTAAATACCAATAATATGAAAAAAACATGCTTTCTTACTTTCGTTGCAATGCTGACTTTATCACTGTCAGCGCAACATGTAACTCCAATCAGCATTCATCTTACGGAGTTCAATCTTGATTCGCTTCGTTCACAGTATGTGGGTCAATCGTATCTGTTCGAGCTGCAACGTTTGGACAAACTCATGAAGGATGATACCAAAGCATTGAGCGATGCACAGATGCAACTCAAAGCCGAACGAAATCACCACAAGCAAATGTTAAGTTATATCGAAAAAGCAGAGGCTTCCTACAAAACATTACAAACTTTGTCCCAAAAAGAAATTGATGAGTACAACAAACTCAAAGATAATGTTGACAAGCAGATTCGCGAGATCAATTTATCGAGCGAACTCAGTCAGGAAACGCGAACCAAAATAATCGATCAACTGCAATTAAAACGTAGCGAATTGGAAGCAGCTATCACTGCTACTACCGATTATCAGACGCAACTCGCCAATCAACCTGTACAGCTGCATCAAATGCGTACCGACTTGATGGTATTCAATAATGAGATGATTAACAAGGAAACCGACCTCAAGCAGATGGAAGCTACGCTTAAATCACGCCGGGAAATAATCAAGGCTGAAACGAAAAACGTAAAGTCAATGAAATAATACATAGCAACAACTTAATACATTTACTATGCAAGTCATCAATTTATCCGAGAACAACAGCATTCTTAATCAGTTCCTCAGTGAGATTCGCGATGTGAATATCCAACGCGATCCTCTTCGATTCCGTCGTAACATCGAGCGCATCGGTGAAATCATGGCAGTCGAAGTAAGCAAGCAGTTGAACTACGCTTCGCAAGAGGTAACCACCCCGCTTGGTACAGCCGTAGTGCCACTGATTACCGACCGGATAGTATTGGGTACAATATTGCGCGCAGGACTGCCGCTACACCAGGGATTCCTTAATATCTTCGATCGCGCAGAGAACGCATTCCTTAGTGCCTACCGCCGCGTTAATGACAAAGGCGAACTGGAAATTATTGCCGAGTACATGGCTGCCCCCTCAATTGTCGATAAGACGCTGATTCTGGTTGACCCTATGCTAGCTACGGGTATGTCGATGGAAGTGGGCTATCTGGCACTACTCAGACATGGCAAACCCGTACACACGCATCTGTGTAGTGTGATTGCTACACCAAAATCTATCGAGTATATGCGCCACGAACTCAATGACAGCCCTGATGTAACCCTTTGGTGCGCAGCAATTGATCCTATTCTGAACGACAAGAAATATATTGTTCCGGGTTTGGGTGATGCCGGCGATCTGTGTTACGGAACCAAAATACACCTTTCCGATCGTCCAAAATAAATTTCATATTGCCTATCTGCCATCTGCGATTGTAGCGGCTGGCATCACATGGCTGAGCCTTGTGAAAGAAGTGCCTGTGCCAGTCATGGGCGATATTCCGCTGGCAGACAAGTGGGGTCACATGTTGGCGTATATGGTATTCGCATTATGTCTGGCAGGCGATAGCTATACCGCGCATATGAACAAACGCGTAATATATACAGTATCGCTTGTGCTTCCCGTAATTTACGGCGGACTCATAGAACTCATACAACCGTATTTTCCACCACGACAAGGTGAGATGGCTGATTGGATTGCTGACGGCATAGGTGCAGTAATAGGCGTGATACTATTTGCATTGTTCTATATTTGGTATAACCACAAACACTCTCCTTCCAATGAATAATGACCAACTGATATATACCATTGCCCTCACACAACTCTACCAAAACCGTAGTCGCAAACTGCGAGAGTTGCTGAAAATTTATTCCAAGCCCCAAGAGGCTTGGGAATATATTCAGATGACCGGCAAACAACAAGCATTGGAGCGTGCCAAACGTGAACTGGAGTTCATTAACAAACATCATCTCAATACCTATTTTCTCAAAGACGATAATTATCCTTACTTGTTAGCACAATGTCCGGATGCACCCGTACTACTCTATGTCAAAGGAAACATCAACTTCAAGGATGGACATTTCATATCCATCGTAGGCACACGCCAAGCTACCGAACGAGGAAAGATCAACACCCGTGATCTTGTGCTCGAACTGGCCAACAAACTACCCAAACTGACTATCGTATCAGGGCTGGCATATGGTATTGATGTTGCCGCACACCGCGCGGCACTGGAAGCTGGTATACCTACATTCATCATTCCCGCACATGGTTTGGACAGAATCTATCCGCCCATACACCGCCCCGAAGCCATTCGCTCACTGGAGCAAGGAGGTATTATAACAGAATATATGTCTGATACCACACCTGAAAAGCAAAATTTCGTAGCCAGAAATCGAATAATAGCAGGCTTATCGGAATGTACAATAGTTATTGAATCGCGCGCGCGAGGAGGAGCACTGATCACTGCATCCATGGCATTCGACTATAACAGACCCGTATTTGCTCTTCCCGGGCGAATCAGCGACGACAATTCAGCAGGATGCAACGCACTTATACGGGATCATAAGGCAGCACTTATACAACAACCCGATGACCTCATCCAAGCCATGCTATGGGATAACGACCGAAATCCCATACAGCAAACACTGCCGGGAATCAACAAAGATGTGGAACTTAATCTCACTAGCCAACAAAGTACCATACTCACGCTGCTACGCGATGCGGAGGAAGGAATGTTGGTTAATGAAATGGTGGAAGAAACACAAATAGCATACTCTGATGTCATTACTGATCTTATGTTCTTGGAGATGAAAAAATGCATAAAATCCTTCCCGGGAGGCAAATTTATGGCACTTTGAGCGAAAAAATGAATTTTATTGAAAAAAAATGTGCCAAATATTTGCAAATTTGAAAAAAAAGTATTAACTTTGTAGGCTGTGAGCAAAAAATAGAATTTTCTTAAATCTGTCATATATGAATTCATTACTCAAAAACCTCGGATTGATTATCTTTCTGTGTGGTGTAATCTGCTTGTGTGTGTACTACTTCAGTATACCCAGCAATGGATTACTTATAGCAAGCCTCGCGCTTGAGTTTATTGGTATTATTGTATATATTGCCATTAACAAGCGCATCGATTAAGTCGATTCATGGCTGATTTTACCGATTCCGTCAAATATCATTTGACCGGCATGTACCAGGATTGGTTTCTGGACTATGCTTCGTACGTCATTCTTGAACGTGCCGTCCCCGCTATTGAGGATGGTCTTAAACCCGTACAACGCCGCATCTTACACGCCATGAAAGCTGTAGATGACGGCAAGTACAACAAGGTAGCTAACATCGTCGGACAAACGATGCAATATCACCCGCACGGCGACGCATCCATAGGCGATGCACTTGTGCAACTCGGGCAGAAAGACCTGCTTATCGATTGTCAGGGTAACTGGGGAAACATACTCACCGGCGACGGAGCAGCTGCTCCGCGATACATAGAAGCACGACTATCAAAGTTTGCGCTCGAAACGGTGTTCAATCCCAAGACAACACATTGGATGGCATCATACGACGGAAGGAAAAAGGAACCTGTACACCTGCCCGTTAAGTTCCCGCTACTGCTGGCACAAGGAGTGGAAGGAATAGCTGTAGGCTTGAACTCAAAAATCCTGCCGCATAATTTCGTAGAACTCTGCGACGCCTCGCTCGCCTACCTGCGTGGCGAAGAGTTCACCCTCTATCCCGACTTCCCTACCGGAGGGGAAGTGGATGTAAGCAAGTACAACGACGGTGAACGAGGTGGTGTAATCAAGATCCGCTCACGTATCAGCAAGGCGGATGACAACAAAACACTGATCATCAGCCAAGTGCCGTTTGGTACAACTACATCGAAGATTATTGATACAATCCTCAAGGCACAGGAACGCGGGAAAATAAAAATTAAGAAAGTCGATGATTTTACAGCCGAGGAAGCTAAGATAGTTGTACAACTCGCACCCGGCGCATCGTCCGACAAGACGATCGATGCTCTTTATGCCTTCACCGACTGCGAGGTATCAATTTCGCCCAACTGCTGCGTTATACAGGATAAGAAACCTATCTTCACCAACGTATCCACGCTGCTTAAACTCTCTACCGACAATACTAAAGATCTGTTGCGCCAGGAACTGGAGATTCAGAAAGCCGAACTCGAAGAGCAGTATTTCTACACTTCGCTGGAGAAAATTTTCATTGAGAACCGCATATACAAGGAGCAAGGTTACGAGCAGGCAGCTAACAAGGAGAAACTTATTCAGTTTGTGGATCAGGCTTTAGAACCATTCAAGACCAAACTTATTCGTGAAGTACGAACCGAGGATATAGAGCGACTGTTCGACATCCGCATGATTCGCATCACGAAGTTCGATGCCAAGAAAGCTGATGAACTAATGAAGGATCTTGACAAGAAGATTAAGGCTACCATTTACGATTTGAAGCACCTGACCGAATATACGATCTCGTGGTTTGAGATGCTCAAGCAGAAGTACGGCGCACGCTACCCGCGTAAGACGGAAGTACGTAACTTCGCAAGTATCAACGTCAAGACTATCGTTGAAGCAAACGAGAAACTTTACATCAACTACGCCGACGGATTTGTGGGTACCGGACTCAAAAAGGACGAATTTTTGTTTAACTGCTCGGATATTGATGACATCATAGTTTTCCATAAAGACGGCAAATATAAGATTACCCGCGTAGCCGAAAAAGTATTTATCGGTACGGATATTCTGCATATAGCCATCTTCAAGAAAGATGACGTACGCACCATATACAATGTTGTTTACCGTGACGGTAAAGGAGGTATATACTACATGAAGCGCTTCCATGTTACGGGTGTAACACGCGATAAAGAATATGACCTCACACAGGGCAAACCCGGCTCGAAGATCGTTTACTTCACCGCTAACCCAAATGGAGAAGCGGAAGTAATACGTGTGGCACTCAAACCACAGTTACACCTCAAGAAAGTGGAGGTGCTCAAGGATCTGTCTGAACTGGCTGTCAAGAACCGTAACGCCATGGGTAATGTACTTACCAAGTTCGAGATAAAGTCCATAACGCTTAAGCAGAAAGGTCATTCTACCTTAGGTGGCAGAAAGGTTTGGTTCGATCAGGATGTGCTGCGCGTCAATTACGATAATCAAGGCATGTATCTCGGTGAGTTTGAGGACGACGACCGTATACTTGTCATCACTACTGACGGTAATTACTACCTCAATAATTTCGATCCCACGGCTCATTTCGAGAATAATATACTGCGTATAGAAAAGTGGCAACCCGAGAAAGTATGGTCATTGGCTATGTGGAACGAAGAACTGCAGTTCTATTACGGCAAGCGTTTCACTTTATCGGATGCCTTGGCCAAACCGCAATCCATATTGGGTGAAGACAGCGGGCATCGCATAGTAATCCTTTCTGACAGGGAAGAGGCAGTATTCCAATTGCAGTTTGCTGACGAGAATCGACCCGCTCTGGAGGTGGTAATGGCAGAATTTATCGATGTCAAGTCTGCCAAAGCTCGCGGCAAACGACTCAGCAACTACGATATAGCAAACATCGTTGATATAACGCCCGAACCACCAGAACCCGAAGAATCGGAAGAACCAGAGGATAATTCTGACATACCAGATAACAGCGGCAATGACAACAACACCGCATCGACTTCCAATATTGAAAATGCAGGAGTAGGGGAGGAAAACAAGTCAAGCGCTACCACCATACAAGGTGTGCCGTTCACCATCACAAACAATAACGAAGCGGAACAGTTATCGCTCGACCTCTGATAATAATTTATACTACTTATAATAAAGGCTGCTCGGTTGGGCAGCCTTTATCATATATTATAGCTGAGTGCTTATAACTCTTTAAGTGTTGCTAACAGGAAGTCGTAGAACTTATGCACGGTAGCAATGTTCACGCGCTCATCGGGGCTATGCGGATGCTCGATAGTTGGTCCGAAGGATATCATATCCATACCCGGATAATTTCTACCTATGATACCGCACTCCAGACCGGCGTGAATAATCACTATACGCGGCTCAGCATGGAACTCACGCTCATAGATAGCTTTCATCTTATGCATAACAGGACTGTTAATGTTCGGCTTCCATCCGGGATAATCGCCCGAGAACTCTACATCAGCACCTGCTATCGAGAATGCCGAATGAATGATCTCACGTAGTTCGTTCTTTCTACTCTCCACAGCTGAACGCGTCAGGCAATATACGCGTATCACGTGTTCCTCACCTTCCTCCGCAAACTCAATCATCGCAAGGTTATTTGAGGTTTCCACTATATCCGGCATCTGAGCCATCATCCTATATACTCCGTGCGGACAAATAGTAATAGCATGTATCAGAAAATCCTGAACATCCTCAGGCATCTCAACCTTGGGGCAAGTAACTTGCTCAGCTATAAGACTTATAGCGTCCTCTACACCCTCAAATTCGCTTACAAACAATGTTTCAAAATCATCCACCAGGTTCATTATATCGTCATATGCTTCAGCCGGAACAGTAATAATGGCTTCAGCCTCACGCGGTATAGCGTTTCTAAGTGAACCACCTTCCACCTTAGCCAGACGAGCCTCATAGTTCGTTACTGCCTCTTTCAGGAAGCGGAAAAGCAGTTTGTTGGCATTTGCACGCTGCAAATGAATATCGCAGCCTGAGTGGCCTCCCTTGCAGCCCGACAGACGCACGCGGAATGCTATATCGCCTTCCTCAACCGCTACCGGCAGATAACGGAATGTAGCAGTCGTATCTACACCTCCGGCGCAACCCATATACAGTTCACCTTCCGTCTCCGAATCCAAATTAAGCAAAGTCTTGCCCTGCAGCCAGCCGCCCTCTAAGGCGAATGCTCCATACATACCTGTCTCCTCATCTACGGTAAAGAAAGCCTCAAGAGGAGGATGAACCACGTTCTTGTCAGCCAAGATAGCCATAGCTGTAGCTACACCAATACCGTTATCTGCACCAAGTGTAGTGCCGTTGGCTGTCACCCATTGCTTATTGTCCTCTACATAGGCTTCTATAGAATCTTTCTCGAAATCAAATACCTTATCCGAGTTTTTCTGAGGAACCATATCCATGTGTCCTTGCAGAATAACTCCCGGATGATCTTCGTAGCCCGCAGAGGCAGGCTTGCGAATAAGCACATTACCTATAGCATCAGTCAAGGTTTCTAATCCAATACTCTTGCCATAGGCAACTAGAAACTGCGATATCTCCTCTTTTTTTCCCGAAGGACGGGGAATCTGTGTCAGCTTGGCAAAATTCTGCCATACGCCGGTAGGCTGTAGATTTTCCATAATATAAATATATTTTTTCTTTTAAATATCTATGTTTATAATAGTTTGTTAATATGTTTATAACTTATACAATATAAAGAATATAAATAGAATATAATTATAATAACTAACTATGTTATGTGTATATTAGTTTATATTTTTTTGCTTTCAACAATACCTTTTAAATTATCAATATTTATGAACATATATGATTTATGTTATCAACATTGTTTTGTTAATAAGTTTTACAATATAGTGATAATTAACTATTTCAAGAATTTCAATTCTACTCGTCTGTTCTGTTGTTTTCCTTCATCCGTATTGTTATCAGCAATAGGTTGCGATGATCCGTATCCTTTGGCTATCAGTAGTGAAGCATTACATCCTTGCGATATAAGGAACGAGCGAACTGCATCTGCACGTTGCTTGGATAGTATCATATTTTTCTTCGCATCTCCCGATGAATCGGTGTGTCCGCTTATTTCTACGCGTAGATTACGCGCTTTGATTATATCTGCTACACGTCTAAGTTCACTTTCTGATTGTGGCAATAGTTCGTATTCATTAACAGGGAAGAATAGGTTGTTAACTTGTACAGCCAGACCTTGTTCTATCATCTGTTTGTATGATGTAAGGTGGATATTTTTCTCTATACTTACATTGTTTTTCTCTTTACTCAGATCAATATTGTTGGATAGTGGAAAATACCGCTCGTCATCTATATAGTAGCCATAGTTCTTACCCAATGGTAATACTAAATAGAATGAACCGTCGTTTGGATCGGTTTGTGACTGACCGATATTTTCGTGTGTATTTAGGTCTTCCCATCGTATTGTAACGCCTACAGCAGTATTTGTTTCATCGCTTACTTTACCCGATATAGTAGCTACGGCATTCGGACGCATACTTTCAGGCAGGTCAATCATAAACAAATCATTACCGTTCGAGTAGTATGCCATTGTACCGTCGGTACTGATCTTGTATCCCCAATCCTGACGAGTTGAGTTAACTTGCAATCCCAAATTTACAGGCGTTGACCATTCCGTCCATGAATCGTCTTTTAATCGTGTTGACTTAAATACATCTAGGTCACCTATCGTACCGTGACCATCAGAACTGAAGTACAATGTGTGCATATCCGGGTGCAAGAAAGGTTTACGTTCCAATCCCGGGGTATTGATGCTTGGACCCAAATCAATGGGTTCAGTCCAATTGTCGTATTCGTCTTGCAGGGAAACAAAAATATTAACAGATGTATTTATTTCATTTTCCACTTGCTTTTGTGCCGAGAACAGCATTGCTCTGCCGTCACCTGTTATCATAGCGTCGCTCTGCCAATTGGCTATATTGATGGTACTGGGCAATGCTACCGGTTGAGTCCAGCCATCGCGTGTCTTGTTAGTAGTATACAATATACCGCTGCGGAAGAAAATAAGTTTTGTTCCGTCTGCCGATACGGATTGCATAGCCTCGTTCGTGGCAGGATGATTCAATTCACCTACCGGTAATGCGCGTATCCACGTTCCATCGGGTTGCTTTACTGAATAATAGATATCTTCGGTATTTCCGTAATTTTTGTCCCATACAGTGCGAACGAAATAGATAATTTTTCCGTCGGCTGTCATCACCGGTGAATACTCTTCAGCACTTGTGTTAATGGAATCACTGATTGCTACAGGTGTCAATGCGTCGGCTGTCTCGCCTTGTTTGAGGGCGGTAAATAGAGCCTGGAAGGATGGATCATAGCCAAACTCATCGGCTACGCGGGTGGCTCCTTGTACCGCCATATCGTAATCCTGACGTTCTATGTGCTTGGCTATACGTTGTTCGATTAGCCAGTTGTAGGCTACTCGATATGGTGCAGCCATCTCTATTAGGTTGAACCATCCGCGGTCCGTGGTCTTTACTATCTCGTATTGCGATACGATCTTTTTGTCATGTTCTTCCAACTCTGCGAAGTTGGGGTTGGCAAACTGCTCGTACAATTTACTTATATCTGCCAGTACACCTGTATTGCAATATACGTTATGAAGTACTAGCCATGCACTGTCCTGTACATCACTATTTGTAGCATTTTGATAGATGAATTGTGCTGCCGGTACGCTCTTCCGGTTTTGAGCAATCTTGAGCATGGCATAATATATCCTGCGTTGTTCCAGATTGTCTTTCTTCTTCAATGCAATATCTTTTAGATCTTGCCAATTGCCTTCTTTAATGTATGATGCGTATTTGTTTGCTCCTTGTTCCTTCAGTTTTTGTTGGGCAAACGGGCTGTCGGCATACTTCTTTATATATTCGTCGATAGCCTCATCCGTACCTATTCGTTCGGCATCGCGCTGTGCCAGTGCATATATATTTTGCTGTGCTTCGTTTATTTGTTCGGCATCGGGATATTGCTCCATGAATGTTCGATAAGCGGTAAGCGTATTCATTGACTTGGCTTGTTCAAAGGCCAGAGCGTTACGTCTGTTTGTTGCTTCCTTAACATCGTTGCTATTTGGATTGTTCTGTATAAATAGTTCGTACGAACCTATCGTATTACGCTCTGCCGCCTGCTCAAAGGCTATATGACTCAGTTTCTCTTTGGCCTGACGTTGCAGCGAGGGTACGGCACGTGTATATGTATGCAGGAAGTTGTTGTACGCCTCTTCCGTGTTTACCTGTTTGGCTTCCTCCAGGGCTTGACTGCATACATCCATGATGGTGGTATTGATCAGTTCTTTTGTCAGTCCTTTCTTTATCAGTTTATCCTGCTCGGCGGGTTCCAGACGCTGAAACTTTTCTTTGGCGCGGCAAATATTCTGATAGGCCTTATATACATCGCGTTCACTGTTTTCGGGTAATGTATATACCTTGGCGGAAGCAAACAGATACGCTACATCATCCGGATTTTTCTCCAGTCGTTTGTCTATATCTTTTTTAGCAGCTTCATAGTTGCCTTTCAGCACCTGCTTCATGCCGGGATACTCATATTCTTGTGCCTGGATAAGGCAACACAGGAACAATGCTACGACGGTAAGTAATGTATGTTTCATATCGGTCAAGATTTTATTCGTTTATATGGATTTAGAATTTCTCATCCCAGAATAGTTTTTTCATAAATCGGCAGAGGTAATCTTGCCAGTTAGGCCATGTATGCCCGCCATTGCTTTCGTAATAGGTGTACTCAAAGTTGTTCTGATCCAGCCAGTGCCTGTAATCCTGCAACTGGGCATACAGAAAGTCGTCACGGCCTATTGCTATCCAATATATAGGCGGAGCGGCTACCATACGGCGCTGTTCGTTCATCCAGTTGTTGTAGGCAGGCGAACCGAAATCCAGCTGCATATCAAATCCCATGGTGTGATACGGACTCTCTTCATCCGTTGGCATCTGCTCTCCCGTATTGGCTCGGCGGGGAATTATTACCGGTGAAAACAATCCTACATATCCGAATGCACCATATACGTAGTGCGCTACATGCATTGTATGAAATCCTCCCATCGACAGTCCTGCTATGGCGCGCTGCGAGGGATCTTTGCTTACGCTGTAAGCACTGTCAACAGCAGCCATAAAATCACGAAAATGCTCCTCCCAGTATCCTGACATCTCATATCCCTGTTCCTGCTCGCGCGTCAGTTTGCGCCAATGTGCCGAACCTTTCCCGGTATCGAACGATTCGCCTTCCGGGGTTATATTTGGTCTCTCCATCCATGCCTGACGCTCTTCCGGAGGTATGCTGCCCAAAAAATTATCCGGCATCACTACTACCATCTCTTTCACCTGGTTGCTGATAAGCAGCATACTCATCCAGCGCATAAGATCGCCCTGTTCTGTCCAGTCATCTTCCGATCCGAACATACCGTGTTGCAGATACAATACAGGAAATACAGCTTTACTCTCTTTCACCCGTTCGGCATAGTGATAAGGAAGATATATGCGACAGGGAACCCCCAACAGCGTATCTCGCTCTATCGTTCCTGCGTGAGTGGCGGAAATAACTACGGCTTGAATATGCTGAACCGAACAAATGATAATCAATAGCGAGAATAAGAGAATTTTTTTCATCATAACGGATATTTTACAAAACGCCCACAAAGTTACTAAAAATTTTTGACATTTGCAAATATTTCCGGCAAAATCTTCGATTTTTCTGCATTTTGACATTTTTCAACTATATATTCGATGGAATATTTTTGTTCCCCAGGTGAAAAAAAACAGCTATTCAAACAATATGCCATAATCTGTCTGTATTGCAAACTGCATATTGAAAAATAAAAAATACACCGTTAAAAACTAAGTCTGACAGGGCAGTTAAATTGTATTTGTTAAAAAATAATATTATCTTTGCATGTTTGTGTGTATAGGTACGCGTATGCAGATTTCACCATTCATAGAAAAGCAGTTAACAACGGAACATTTTTCTGCCGCTGAAGCTCAATCTTTGGCGCACTTGATCTCGTTTGGACCTATTGTCTTTCAAACGGCACGGTTGATGATCCATTATGGGATATTCAATCTTCTCAATGAGCATCCGGATGGCTTGACCCAACAGGAGATAGAGCACTCTACAGGATTGAGTTCCTATGCGTGCAAGTGTCTGTTGGAGGCTTCGCTGACCACCGGTACAGTGCTGATTAATACGCAGACGGACAAGTACCGGATATCCAAAGTAGGTTGGTTCCTGTTGAACGACCCACTGATTCGCGTGGATATCGATTTTAACCACGATGTGAATTATGAGGGGTGGTTCGTTTTGGATAAGGCATTGGAGGAAGGACGCCCCGCAGGCTTGGAGCATTTCGGCAATTGGCCGACTATTTACGAGGGATTGAGCAGTCTGCCCGAACAAGTTCAGAAAAGTTGGTTCGGTTTTGATCATTACTACTCGGATAACTCCTTTGACGAGGCGCTGGCTATCATCTTCAAGCATGGAGGCAAGCATGTATTGGATGTAGGTGGTAACACCGGGCGCTTTGCTATGCGTTGCGTGGAATATAATGCAGATGCACGGGTGACTATATGTGACTTGCCGCAGCAGATCGAACTGATGCGCCGGGCTATTGCCGGTAAGAACGGAGCCGAACGGATCGAAGGTGTGGGCATGAACCTGCTGGACAGAAGCAGTGAGTTCCCTGTCAACGCCCACTACGATGTGATATGGATGTCACAATTCCTCGATTGCTTTGGCGAGGAAGAGATAGTCAGTATCCTGACCCGTGCCGCAAAGATCATGGATGCATCGAACCGCCTGTACATCATGGAAACATTATGGGACAGACAGCGCTACCTGCCTGCGGCTTTTGCGCTGACACAGATAAGCCTCTATTTCACGGCTCTCGCCAATGGCAACAGTAAGATGTACAACACCGATGATATGTTGCGCCTCGTTGAGCAGGCAGGACTGGAAGTGGAACATATACACGATGATCTGGGCATGGGAGGTCATTCTATTTTGGTTTGCAAGAAGAGATAGATTATGCAGTTGACGTTCGATCAAATACGGGATATACTGATTAACAATACACCCCTTGTCGTTGAAGAGGAGACTATGGCGCGTGTAAACGCTTGCCATGTATTCCTCAAGCAATTTGCCAACGACCGGATTATATACGGTATCAATACCGGCTTCGGGCCTATGGCACAATGGCGGGTGGAGGATTCCCATCTGGAGGAACTGCAATACAATATCATTCGTTCCCATTCAACGGGTGCGGGCGAGCCGTTGTCCGATACGGATGTCAAAGCAGCGATGATTGCCCGCTTGGGCTCGTTCTTGCAAGCACGTTCGGGAGTGCATACCGAGATTGTAGAGTTGCTCGTGCAATTTATCAATCAAAACATTTATCCCTTTATTCCCCGTCATGGAAGTGTGGGTGCCAGTGGCGATCTGGTGCAGTTGGCACATATAGCCCTATGCCTTATCGGCGAGGGAAAAGTGCATTACCGGGGAGAGTGGCGGCCTACGGCTGAAGTACTGAACGAGCGAAACCTGCAACCTGTGCATATCCATATCCGCGAAGGATTAAGTGCTACCAACGGCACAAGTGTCATGACGGGTATAGGTGCAGTCAATCAGTTGCATGCAGAGAACCTGCTTCGTTTATCGCTGCTCAGTTCGGTTTGGATGAACGAGATAGCCGAGTCGTACGACGACTTGATGGCCGAAGAGTTGAATGCAGCGCGCCGGCATGAAGGACAACAAATGATAGCGGCACAGATGCGCAACATTGCCCAGGGCAGCAAACGTCTGCCTAAACGCGAGCATGCGCTATATGACGGAGGTCATACTGAGCATGTGTTCACCAAAAAGGTGCAAGCTTATTATTCGCTGCGTTGTATTCCGCAGATTCTCGGACCAATTTGGGAAACCCTGCAAAATGCACGCAGAGTGATTGAAGAGGAATTTAACTCGGCAAGCGATAATCCCATAGTTGATTACGAAGCACAAAACGTGTATCACGGCGGTAATTTCCATGGCGATTACATCTCGCTGGAGGAAGATAAGGTGAAGATTGCCGTAACGCGTATGGTGATGACTGCCGAGCGTCAGCTGAATTACCTGTTCCATGACCGTATCAACGACGGTATAATGCCTCCGTTCCTTAACCGGGGTGTACTCGGACTGAACTATGGCATGCAGGCTTGCCAGTTTACGGCAACAAGCACTACTGCCGAATGCCAAACACTCTCTATGCCCAACTATGTGCACAGTATCCCGAACAACAACGACAATCAGGATATTGTATCCATGGGCACCAACTCAGCTCTGCTCTGCAGGCAGGTACTGGAAAATGCCTATCAGGTTTTCGCCATCCTTTTTATGGCATTGGCACAAGCAACAGATATATTGGCTATTTCTGAACAATTGGCTCCGGAAACGCAGGCGATGTACAGCGAGTTGAGGCTTGTAACGGATAGTCGCGTGGAGGATAAACCGTTCTACGAGGATATAGAACGCATCATTGTATTATTGAAACAAAAGATATGAGTAAGCGGGTAGTTATAACTGGTATGGGTATTTGGTCGTGTCTAGGGACAAATAAAGCGGAAGTTACCGAGTCGCTGCGGCTCGGCAAATCAGGTATAGGTATTGACCCCGCACGCAAGGAGATAGGTTTTCATTCCTTATTGACAGGCATCGTACCTCGTCCGGATCTGAAGCCCTATCTGGATCGCAGGATGCGCAACTCTATGGCCGACGAAACAGAGTATGCATATATGGCTGCACGCGAAGCCTTTGAACAGGCAGGGATCGATGATGATTATCTGTTAACTAACGAGGTGGGAATATTGTTCGGTAACGATTCAACAGGTAAAGCGGTTGTGGATACAGCCAAACGTATGGAAGAGATGAAAGATTCGTTTCTGCTTGGAGCAGGTGCAATCTTCCAATCCATGAACTCTACCGTTACGATGAACCTGGGAACAATCTTCCACTTGCGTGGTATCAACTTTACTGTCTCGGCTGCCTGTTCGTCCGGCGCACATTCGATAGGAATAGCATATCTGCTGATTAAGCAAGGACTGCAAGAACTTATCCTGACCGGTGGAGCGCAAGAAGTCAATCCGACAGCTATGGCTTCGTTCGACGGTCTGAACGCGTTCAGCAAACGTATGGATGAGCCGCAGAAAGCTTCACGCCCGTTTGATAAATCCCGCGACGGACTCATCCCGAGCGGTGGAGCCGCTGCCTTGGTAATGGAGGACTATGACCACGCAGTGGCACGCGGGGCTACGATATTGGCAGAGGTTATCGGATATGGTTTCTCTTCCAACGGATTAGCTATCTCCCAACCTGCCTCAGAAGGCTCCGTGAGAGCTATGGAACGGGCTATGAAGGATGCCGGAGTAACACCCGACGATATTGATTATATCAATGCTCACGCTACCTCTACACCCATAGGCGACAAGGCGGAAGCGGAAGCATTGACCCAATTGTTCGAGGGAAAGAAAGCCATCATCAGTTCTACCAAATCCATGACAGGACATGAATGTTGGATGGCAGGAGCAAGCGAGATAGTCTATAGTATCTTGATGATGAGTAATCATTTTATTGCTCCAAACATCAATCTGGATGAAGTAGATGACGCTGCAGCTACATTGAACATAGCCCGCGAAACTATGGATAAAAATTTAAATGTCATCCTGTCTAACTCCTTCGGATTTGGCGGAACAAATGGTGCGATTGTATTACGAAAGATATAGTAACATTTATTATGGAAAAACAAGAAATTTATCAAAAAGTTAAAGATTTTCTCGTTGCAGACTTCGAGATTGACGAGGCGGTTGTTAAGCCCGAAGCACGTCTGCGTGAAGATATAGGTATTGACAGCCTGGACTTCGTGGATATTATAGTTATTGTCGACCGCACATTCGGTTTCCGTATTGTGCCGGAAGAACTGAAGAGCGTTGTCACTCTTGAAGATTTCTGTAACTATATTGATTCGAAGGTGAATAAATAAGTGGGTGCACAATCGGAAAAATGGGTAGGCAGAACAGACGGGTTGCCTTGGATGCATCGTAGCTTGGTGTGGATGCTTCGCTACTTGCCCGTCGGTATCTTTTATGCTATCATGGATCTCGTGATAGTATTTTACATTGTTCTCGCGCGCTCCTATACGCGCGCGACCTACCGCTACTTCCGGAATATTCATGCCCGCTCCCGATTGGCTGCAGCCCGGGATGTATATCTTCTGTTCCGCCAATTCGGGCAAGTGGTGATTGACCGGTTTGCCGTATATGCCGGTCGTCATTTTGATCTGGAGATAGAAGGCAATGAACTGGTGTTGGAGGCTATGGCCAAGCAGCAAGGATGTTTGTTGTTGTCCGCTCACGTAGGTAACTACGAGATTGCCGGATACGCTCTGCGACCTACCAAACCCATGTATGCTATCATGTTCGGTGGTGAAAAAGCCTATGTACTGGAACAACGAAAGCAATGGTTGGAGCGAAATGGGATACATGTCTTATTGCCTGATGACAGTTGGGATTATATATACGCCATTCATGATGTCCTGGACAAAGGCAACATGCTCACTTTGTTGGCAGACCGCAATTTCGGATCGCCGAAAACAGTACGTACGGAGGTGTTGGGGAAGCAGGCTGATCTACCTCTCGGACCGTTTAGCATAGCGAATATGTATGATCAGACTGTCTTGTGCGCCTTTGTTATGAAGGATTCTGCAAGAAAATATCATGTGTATGTACGCCAACTGAAAGCCGATAATGCTTCATCGTACGCGCGCGAATTCGCATGCGAACTGACAACGATCGTGCAGAAGTATCCGCATCAATGGTATAATTTTTACGAGTTTTGGCAGTAGAGCAGTCACATAGTGTAATGGTTATCGGAGGCGGCATGGGCGGTCTGTTCACCGGTGCTATCCTGGCATGCACCGGCTGTTCTGTGACTGTGTTGGAGAAAAATGCAATCGTCGGAGGAGGACTGCAATCTTTCAAGCGTTTTGGAGTGTGGTTCAATACCGGAATGCACAATTTCGGCGGTTTTGGCGACAAGTGGGCTCTCTCGCATTTGCTCATGTATCTTGGCATCAAAGACCGGCTGCATGTTCTTCCGGTCGATGAGCAGGCACAAGAGATAGTTTGGACTGATGCCACCCATTGCTACCGTCTCCCTCGGGGACGCAAAGCTTTCGAGCAGTATCTTTCCACACACTTCCCGAACCAGACAAGCGGGATACATCGGTTCTTGGATGCTTTATATACCATTGCCGATTCGTTCGATCTGTATTATATGCGGCGCGCAATGGCTCATCCCGAGAGTGTTCAATATGAGAATCTAACAGTTGATCAACTCATCCGGATGAATATTGATGATGAGGAGCTGATTCGTCTGTTAAGTTATATGACTCTGCTGTGCGGCACGTCGATCAGTGAGGCGCAAGCGTCTGTCTATAGCATGCTCATGGTGCTGTATATCGACGGAGAATACCGCTTCGAGGAAAATGCACTGCAATTGGCTGAAGCCTTGAAAGGGGTGATTGAAGAGCATGGTGGAAAAGTCGTCAGCAATGCCGAAGTGACTTCCGTATCTGTGAATAATGCGCAGGTAGAATGTGTAACTACTGCCGACGGCTGCCAATGGGTAGCGGACAAATATATTGCCGCTATAGCGCCAAAAGTATTGTTCTCGATACTTACCCACGACGTAGTTCGTCAGGTATCACGCAGGCGGGCGGAAAATTACATACCGGATTCATCGGCTTTATCCATTTACATCCTCCTGAAAGATAAGTCTTTCCAGTTTATCAACAGCACGGTTTATCTCCCGACCGAAAAGCATGACCGTCTGTTGCCCTCTTATATTCTGCTAAGCACTCCTCCCGTTCGCAATCAGGGAGAGTGGGCGCATACGATGGAGATTTTGGCTCCGGTGCATTATTCTGATTTTGCGTCTTGGCATGAGAGCAAATATGGTGCACGGCCGGATGAATACGAGACCTATAAAAACCAATTGGCACAGGCAGTCATTGAATATGTCTCCCGGTATTACGACATCACATCTGCCATTGATAAGGTGAATGTGGCCTCTCCGCTCACTATACGGGATTTCTACAATAGCCCCAACGGTGCGTTGTTCTCGCAACAAGGCTTGTTTATGCCACTCAAGACAAGAACGGATAATCTGTTTTTAACAGGACAGTCTATCTTGTTTCACGGCATGTGCGGAGTGCCATTGACTGCTATACTGACCGCTGAAGCAGTGTACGGGAAAGATATATTGACAGACATAATCCGAGCATCAGAGCAATGAATTACATCATAGCCGACCATATTATTTCTCCTTTGGCAGCAGGCTCCGAAAACAACCTGGATGCTGTCTTGTCCGGTCAGTCTGCCTTGCGCAGTTATACGGATCGTTTCCCGATGGTCGATCCTTTCTGTGCATCTTTGTTTGACAACGCTGACTTCGAAACCTTGTGCATAGAAGCAGTCAAAGGCACAAATACTGATGCCTGTCTGTTGTCTTCTAAAGATACGTTGTTTGTTCTTTCCACTACGAAAGGCAATGTGGCGTTTTTGTCCCAGACCGAAGATATAGCACTCATCGATTCCGCTTGCCGTATAGCACAAACGTTCGGCAATACGAATACACCGGTAGTGGTCAGCAATGCGTGCATCTCGGGCGTGTGCGCCTTGATAACGGCACAGCGTATCTTGGAAGCAGGGGTGTATAAGCATATAGTGGTTGTCGGCTGCGATGTATTGTCCACATTCATTGTGTCAGGATTCCAGTCGTTCAAGGCTTTGTCACCCGATCCCTGTACGCCGTTCGATGCTTCGCGCCAGGGACTGAATCTCGGGGAGGCTGCGGCTTGTGTCATAATGACTTCCGATGAAACATATGCCCCCGTTTCATACGGATCGATCTTGGCGGGAGCCATCCATAATGATGCCAACCACATAAGTGGCCCGAGCCGAACCGGCGAAGGAAGTTTCCTGTGTTTGCGGGATGTAATGGGACAGGAAGATACGTTGGCATTTGTCAACGTTCACGGTACGGCTACGCTCTATAACGATGAGATGGAAGCCATTGCGTTGAATAGAGCCGGCTTGCAGAATATTCCGATCAACGCCTTGAAGGGGTATTACGGACACACTTTGGGCGCAGCCGGATTATTGGAGACGATCCTCTCCTTGCATGCTTTGCGCCGTGGAGTAATCATCGGCACGAAAGGTTATTCGGTGCAGGGAACGACGCAAGCGGTGGCAGTATCGTCCGAAGTACGCCGTACCGACAAAAAAGAATGTATCAAATTACTTTCCGGCTTTGGCGGCTGCAATGCAGCGATTCGTCTGACAACGGAGTCGGCCTTGCAGCCATCCGCTCAGCCGACTCCCGCATATTGTACAATTGCGGATATAGTGATTACTCCGGAAAAAGTGATCCTCAATGGTCAGTCTGTTCCGTCCTCTGCGCATGGCGGTGCCCTGTTGTCCGAACTGTACCGAACGCATGTAGGCGATTGGCCGAAATTCTTTAAGATGGACACCTTGTCGCGTTTGGGCTTTGTGGCTTCAGAGATACTGCTCGGCAGCCTCAGTGAGGAACGTTTCGTTCCTCGCCAGGATCGAGCCATCGTATTGGCAAACCGCAGTTCATGTCTGCAAAACGACCGGGAATATCAGCGAACAATCATGCCGGATAATTATTATCCCTCACCGGCATTGTTTGTCTATACCCTGCCGAATATTGTAACCGGGGAAATAGCCATCCGCAACAAGTACTACGGAGAGACATCGTTCTATGTGTTGGATAACCCGGCACAATTGGAACAGCTCATAGCCTTGGCTTTTCAGCAAGCGGGTACGAAATCGGTGCTAACGGGTTGGATAGAATGTCCTGACGAAAATACCTTTGATGCACACCTGAAAATAGTTGAGAAAATACAATAAAACGTTGATTATATGAATAACGATTTACTCAAACAACAAATCATTGAGGCTCTAAACCTCGAAGACCTCACTCCGGCTGATATCCGGGATGATGAACCACTTTTCGGAGAAGGTTTGGGCTTGGATAGTATTGATGCCTTGGAATTGTTTGTGCTCCTGGACAAGCAATACGGTATCAAACTGCAAAACAAGGAGGAAGGCAAGCAAGTCTTCCGCTCTGTGAACACGATGGCTGCATATATTGAGGAGCACCGCACGAAATGAAGATTGTAGTTACCGGCGCAGGGATAGTATCTTCTTTAGGCTTTGGTAAGGAAGTTACATTGCAGGCTTTGCTCGATGAGCGGAGCGGAATCAGTGTGCCGGAAATACTGGGTACAGCGCACACCGAACATCCCGTGGGCGAAGTGAAGATGACTACTTCTGCCTTGGCGGAATATGCTCGGGTACATGCCGGCGAATCTGTTTCGCGTACGTCGCTGCTGGGACTATGTGCGGCGCGAGAGGCATTGCAGCAGGCTGATATAGCGGATGTGAGCGAAGTGGCTTTCGTCAATGGCACTACTGTGGGGGGCATGGATTATACCGAGCAGCATTGGCTCGACAAAGAGCAATATGCGCAGGCGATAACAGCATTGCATACTGCGGGTGCATCCACCGAGCATATAGCCCGTCACATAGGTCAATTTGCTTATACCGCTACCATTTCCACGGCATGCAGCAGTGCGTTAAATGCAGTTATTGCAGCTTGTAACATGTTGCGTACAAGCAGGTGCAAACAAGCCTTGGTCGGAGGTGCGGAATGCTTGAGTCTGTTCCATTTCAACGGTTTTCGTTCGCTGCAGATTCTGGCAACAGAACCTTGCCGCCCGTTTTCTGCCAACCGTCAGGGATTGAACCTCGGTGAAGGGGCTGCGTATCTGGTCATCGAAACGGAGGAGTCGGCTTTGCAACGAAACGTACCGATCCTGGCATATATAGCCGGATATGGTAACGCATGCGATGCGTTTCATCAAACGGCTTCCTCGGAAAACGGAGAAGGAGCATATCTTGCCATGAAGCAGGCTCTCGCGATGGCTAACCTCTCACCTGCTGACATCGACTATATCAATGCCCACGGAACAGGTACGCCGAATAATGATGCTTCGGAATCTGCGGCTATGCTGCGGCTGTTTGCCGACCAAATGCCGGCGTTTAGTTCCACCAAAGCGTTTACGGGGCATACTACATCGGCTGCCGGAAGCATTGAACTGGTGATAAGTCTCTTGGCATTACAGCATGCTTTCCTGCCGGCTAATCTCAATTGGCAGGAACCTATGCCCGAAGCAGTAATGCCGAACCTGCATACCCAGCGTGCTGAATTATCCCACGTCTTATGCAACTCCTTTGGCTTTGGCGGCAACGACAGCAGTCTGATTCTCAGCAAGCACGCGCATTCATTATCCGAACAAACGGAACCCGTTGACTATGCTGTAGTGGCAGATGTCGAGGTGGATGCCGAAGCGGATTACAAGCAATATATATCTCCTTTGCAAGCTCGCCGGTTGAGTCCCACCTTACGCCGCTTGGTGATCGCTGCATACAAAGCACTCGAGCAGGCGCACTGCAATCAGGTAGATGCTGTGATTACCGGAACAGACTTAGGATGCATATGTTATTCTGTAACTCTGTTGAACCAGCTGACGCAGGAAGGTGAGGATGCCCTCAAACCCTCACTGTTCATGCAGTCAACGCATAATACGCCCTCATCGCTGATTGCCATCCTGATGCATAACAACGGGTACAACTGTACCTATTCGCACGGCAAAGACTCCTACGAGCATGCCATGAAAGATGCCCAAACACAAATCCAATTGGGCAATATCCAATCGGCTCTCGTCCTGGGATTTGAGGAACTGGACGAGACCTGGCAGCAATTGGAGACTTCGGTTGGGAAAGGGCATGCCATGGCTGCTCGGGCTACCATCATAACGAAAAGATAAATACTATGCCGCAATTGATCGTTTTATCCATAGTACAGGCTTTCTTACTTTGCGCGGGACAAGTGCTGCTCAAGATAGCCATGCAAGCTATGCCGGCTTTCTGCTGGTCGTGGCAGTACTTCGCAAAACTCTTGACCAACTGGTGGCTGTTGGGTTGCGGAGTGAGTTTCACAGCAGCAGGATTGATGTGGATGTATATACTCAAGCATTATTCCTTTTCAATGGCTTACCCCTTGTCCAGTCTTGCATACGTCTTTGGCATGATTGCAGCCATGCTGGTCTTCCATGAGCAGGTATCTGTCTCACAATGGGTGGGAATATTGTTGATCATGGCGGGATGTTATTTTGTTGTACATTGATTTTGTCTGTATGTTAATGGCTATTATACTTTTTGCTATCACTTCACTAACGGCTGATTTCGTACAGGACAAGCAGTCAGAACTGTTTGTTGAACCGCAGCGCAGCACTGGAGTCTTGGAGTACCGAGCCCCGGATTACTTGCGCTGGGAATATCTCTCTCCGCAACCCTTGGTCTGGGAGGTGGAAGGTGATAAGGGGAACATGAACAAGCAGATAGTGAATATGCTCATGCTCATCAGGCAATGCGTCCAAGGCGATTTTGAGGCGGCTAAAACAAACTTCGTGGTTGAGCAGAAAGATCAGCATATTACGCTTACCCCAAGGAAACGGGAATTGATGCGTCTGTTCCGAAAGATTGAAATCATGCTCCAAAGTGATTCCCAAGTTGCCAAGCAAGTAGTTATTTACGAGGCAAACGGCGATTGTACAACCATCCGTTTTTCGAACATTCAAATGCAGTAATGTATGATTTGTGCGATCATCCCTACATATAACAATGCCGGAACATTGGCGGATGTCATCGAGCGCACTGCGCGGTACATCAAAGATATAATCGTTGTCGTAGATGGCTCTACCGACAACACCCGCGATCTGCTCCAGTCTCTTACCACCTCTGTTATCGTTGTTGATATTCCGCAAAACAAAGGAAAAGGTTCTGCACTCAAATCGGGATTCCGCAAGGCTCTGGAACTGGGATTCACACATGCTCTGACGATTGATAGCGACGGACAACATTATCCCGAAGATATACCCGCTTTACTGGAAGTATCCCGACAACAACCGGCATGTTATGTAGTAGGAAGCCGGAACATACAAGCTGAGAATATGCCCGGCAAAAGCACCTTTGCCAATAAGTTCAGCAATTTCTGGTTCGCTGTGCAGACAGGAGTTCGTCTGCCCGATACGCAAACAGGCATGCGCATCTATCCCCTTCAGCGCTTGCATGGATTGTCATTGCTCACTTCGCGATATGAAGCCGAACTGGAGCTACTTGTTTTTGCAGCATGGGCTGGCGAGAAACTGGTTCCGGTCAATATCCGCGTGTATTATCCTGCCCCTGAAGAAAGAGTGTCCCATTTCCGCCCGGCATACGATTTTACCCGCATCAGCATATTGAATACTATCTTGTGTTTCGTTGCGGTCATCTATGGTCTGCCGCGTCGCTGGTGGAGATCTGTCTTGTACGGATTATGGTTCCTGTTGGTTTGGATTGTATCGCTTATCATCATGGCCGTGGCAATGCTCGTGCGTGCCAAGGAGCAGGTATATAGAGCTATTTTCCATTGTTGTGCCAGGATCCTGATGCACACGCTTCCTACATCGCCTTTCCGCATTAAGAATCAGGACAAAGCTTTACCAAAGAATACACCCGTTGTATATATTGCCAACCACACTTCTGCCTTTGATGTGTTGGCGGCTGTGGCTGTGCAGAAAAACCTGACAATCATCACCAAGCAGTGGATATTCTCCAATCCCTTCTTTGCCCCTGTAGCCCGAATGGCTAATTGCCTGCCCGCTACAATGGGATACGAACAACTGATACCGCAATTGCAGAAAGAAGTGGAAAAAGGTAATTCCATTTTGGTGTTCCCTGAGGGAACCCGTTCGCAAAAGGGAACACTCACGCGTTTTCATCGCGGAGCGTGCTATATTGCGCAGGAATTGCAGTTGCCGATCCAACCCATGGTGATTGAAGGTACATTCCGTATCATGTCCAAAGGCGAAGTGTATATCGGTAAATCCGACGTATCGCTTACGTTCCTTGATCCTATCTACCTGAGCGATGGTACTCAGGGAGAAACCTATCAGCAGGCAACAAGCAGGATTCATCGTCTGTACAAAGAACAATTGACGCACTATTAACATGAAGAGAACGGTCATATATATCCTGTTAGCCATCTTTATTTCTGCCAATACGACTATGGCAAAGGAACATCTCGGGCAGCCTGTGGAGGGCAACAAGCGCCTGTATGCTTATGTTGCACCGCAGGAGAATAATACCGGCATAGCCGTTATCATCTGTCCCGGGGGAAGTTACTGCTGGCTGGATCTTGATACCGAAGGGGTAGGCGTTGCCCGATGGTTGCAATCGAATGGCATCAATGCGTTCGTGTTGCGCTACAGGGTGGCTACTGTCAGTGCATATGTGTTGGGCTATCGCGTCTTTTGCATGGGAAACAAGTACCCGAATATGCTGACCGATGTGGAGTCGGCTTTGGAGTACGTCTATACGCATGCGGATGAGTATGCGATTGATACAGCCAAGATTGGCGTTATGGGATTCTCGGCAGGCGGGCACTTGACTATGTCGTCCTATCTGTACAACCGCACAGCGTACAAACCCCGTTTCCTCTGTCCCATATATCCGGTGGTCAGCATGAGCCATCCGCTGAGTCATCCGCGTTCGCGACGCGGGGCGTTGGGCGTCTGGGGACAATTCGACAAGACGATGACGGATTCCCTGTCTATCGAGAAGCATATACCCCGTGACTGCCCGCCCGTCTTCCTCGTTAACTGCGTGGATGATCCTACCGTTAAATATCAAAATTCCGAACTCCTGGACTCCGCGCTTACCGCCAACAATGTAAAGCATACGTATCTTCAATACCGAACAGGTGGTCATGGGTTTGGTGCTTCAGCTACCAAGGGAACAGAGGAATCACGACAATGGAAAAACGAGTTTATACAATGGATACAACAACTGCAATGATCAACCAGACAGATATAGAGTTCGCTTCTGTTGAGGAGCAAAAGCATTTTCAGGAGCAACTGTTACAGAAGCAATTGACATATCTGCAGCAACACTCGCGCTATTACCAGCGCATGTTCGCAGAACATAACATCGATGTGCAATCTATTCATACCATCGAAGACTTGCAGCAGCTGCCTTTTACCGAGAAGCGCGATCTGCAACTCTATAACAACGATTTCCTGTGCTGCCCCGAAGAGAAAATCATAGACTATGTTACCACGTCCGGTACCTTGGGCGAACCGGTTGTGTTCGGTTGCTCCGATCAGGACTTGGATCGGTTGGCGTACAACGAATACAAATCGTTCCAATGCGCAGGAGTAACGAGTAGCAGCGTTGTGCAACTGATGACCACACTCGATAAGCGATTCATGGCAGGTTTGGCGTATTTCAACGGTTTGCGCAAACTTGGTGCGGGAGTTATTCGTGTGGGCAATGGTATTCCCGAGTTGCAGTGGGATACGATATTGCGCCTCAAGCCTGATACGATCATGTGCGTTCCCTCGTTTATCTTGCGCCTGATTGATTATGCCAAGCAAAGCGGCATTGACTATCATCATAGCTCAATTAAGCGAATCATAGGTATAGGCGAAGGCTTGCGCAATCAGGATTTCTCGCTCAACATGTTAGGATTACGTATCCACGAGCAGTGGCCGGAAGTACAGCTTTTTGCTACATACTCCTCCACCGAGATGTCTGCTACTTTCTCGGAATGTAAGTATGGTTGCGGCGGGCATGTTCATCCTGAACTGATTATTGTGGAGATCATCGGAGAGGACAACCAGCCCGTGCCGGATGGCGAACCCGGCGAAGTGGTCATCACTACCCTTGGCGTGGAAGCTATGCCACTCTTGCGGTTCCGAACGGGAGATATTGCAGCCAAGATTACCGCCCCCTGCAAATGCGGCAGAAACAGTTATAGGCTCACACCGCTCGTTGGGCGCAAAAACAACATGATCAAGCTCAAAGGAACGACCATCTACCCGCCTGCAATCAACGATGTGCTGGCCAATTGCGAATATGTCGAAAACTTTGTTGTGGTTGCCAGGCAGTCTGCCGCAGGAACAGATGACGTCCTTGTGCGTATAGGACTCAAAGCGCCATTTGTAACCGCCAACAGCGAACAACTGATCAAGGATCTGAAAGACCGCTTCCGTGCCCGCTTGCGTGTGGCACCTGCTGTTGAGATTTTACCCGTTGATGTCATCCAGAAGATCAATTATCCCGCCAAATCACGCAAACCCGTCTTGTTTATTGATGAGCGATGAATCAGGCCATCCTTGCCATATTTGATTACTTGCGTACCCGTAAAGCGCTATGTTGGGGAACGCTGTTGGGGCTGGTAGCAGTCTGCGTGCTATTGGTATGCAGGTTGGACTACAAGGAGGATATAACGGATTTCCTCCCGCTGTCAGAGCAGCAGAAGCAAGCCATGAGCGTCTATCAGGATATCAGTGGCGCCGAACGGATCGTTATCATCTTCGAGGGCGGACAATTGGATGACAAGCTGGATGCGGTGGATGCCTATGCATTGGCACTCCAACAACAGGATAGGACATTATCCGCTGCCCTGACCACACAAATAGATATGCAGCATTATCTCGATGTCCTGCATTGGGTATATATGCATATGCCGTATTTCCTGACCGAGGCGGATTATGTGCGTATCGACTCTGTGCTGGCAACGGAGGATATCGTAGCGCAAAGCATGGCTAACAACCGGCGCATCCTGCAGATGCCGGTATCGTCCTTCATGCACCGCACGATTGGCGATGACCCCTTGGCATTGTTCGCTCCTGTCGTTTCATCGCTGCAGCAATTCCAACCCGTTGGTACAGGTTTCTCTTCGCTTGACGGCTATATGCTTACCGATGACGAACGTATGGCTTTTGCCATTCTCCAAACACCGTTCGGCGCCAGCGAGACGCAACAGAACACCCGCCTCATTGCTACACTCAACAGCATCTGTCAGCAAATAATGCAGCAATACCCCGATGTCTCTATCCGTCTTCTGGGTGCACCTGTGGTAGCGGTGGAAAACGCGTCACGCATAAAGAAGGACAGTCTGATGGCTGTCGGCTTGGCTGTCCTGCTTATAGCTCTTGTATTGCTGTATTGCTTCCATCATGAGCGCCGGTCAATCCTTTTCATCCTGCTTACTATCGCCTTCGGATGGCTGTTTGGCATGGCGGTGATGAGTTTGGTCTGCCAACGGGTGAGTCTTATCGTGCTTGGCATAGGCAGCGTGATTATAGGTATTGCCGTCAATTATCCCTTGCATATACTCTTCCATCGGCGCTATACCGGTTCGGTGCGGCAAGCATTGCAGGAAGTCATATCCCCGCTGGTCATCGGCAATATAACTACCGTAGCCGCATTCCTCGCATTAGTACCCTTACAGGCTGAGGCGTTGCAGGATTTGGGATTGTTTGCAGCAGCTATGCTGATCGGTACCATCCTGTTCAGTATTATCTTCTTGCCGCAATGCATGCTGTCATATAGTCCGGTCAACAGCGATACCAACCTGACCATCGCCGAACAAGCCGCCTCGCAGCCTATGCCACGCTCCCGCCGCTTGGTTTGGTTGGCTGTTCTGGCACTCCTGACCGCCGGATTGTATTGGTGCGGAAGAGATATCACCTTCGATGCCGATATCTCGCATATGAATTACATGACGCCCCAGCAACGCGCTGATTTTGCTTATTTCTCGGCATTGGCAGGTGAGTCGGATACGGAAACAGTCTATCTCATCGAGCAGCAATCAAGCGTCACACCCGAGCAGACGATAGCATCACTCCCGGGCGTGGAGACTGTATTGTCCGTCTGGCGATGGTTGCCCGATCAGGCGGAACAACAGCGGCGCATACAGTGTTGGAATATGTTCTGGCAGGAGCGCCGCGAAAAGCTTCTGCAGCAGTTGCAACGCCAGGCACAGATAGCAGGTTTCAGATCTGAGGCGTTCCATGCGTTCGCCGAGCTGCTCACAGCCGACTACCAACCCTTATCCTTCGAGGATTTCCGGCCGCTTGCTCAGAGCATGCTTGCCGGGTATTATATTGAGAGAGATCAGCAACGCCAACTCGTCACGCGTGTCAGCGTCCGCAAGGAGCAGGTGCAAGCAGTCGAACAGCAGATCAATGAGTCAATCAGCGCATCCGGCTTGGTCTTCGATATACGCTCCTTAAACCAAAGTGTAGCTCGTCAGCTCTCCGACAACTTTGATTATATAGGTTGGGCGTGCTCGCTGCTGGTATTTTTCTTCCTGTGGCTAACCATGCGCAGTTGGCGGGCGGCACTCGTATCGTTCATCCCTATGGCAATCAGTTGGGTAGCGATATTGGGAATAATGAACATTTTTGGTCTGCAGTTCAATATTGTCAATATTATCTTAGCCACCTTCATCTTCGGGCAGGGGGATGATTATACCATCTTTGTGGTCGAAGGTTTGCAGCATGAGTACCGAACCGGCAAACGCATGCTGCCCCAGTTCCGCAACAGTATCATCCTCTCTGCGGTGATCATGTTCCTCGGCATAGGTGTGCTGGTTATTGCCCGCCATCCTGCCATGCACTCCTTGGGCACAGTCACGCTCATCGGTATGGCGGTGGTTATCCTTACTGCCAATGTGATTCCGCCGTTGCTTCGGGAACTGTTATTCGGTAAATCAAAACAATCAACTGTATGACACCATTATTTACATCCGAACAAATACCGCAACTCATCCCCCAGCGTCCGCCCATCGTGATGATCGATTCCGTCCTGAGCGCCGACGAGCAGGGAGTGACTACTGCTTTGACCATCCAAGAGGATAATATCTTCCTGTACGACGGCCGTTTGGCAGAAGCCGGATTGATCGAACACATGGCGCAGACTGCCGCTGCCTTTGCGGGAGTAAGGAACATCGCCGAACATACCGAACCGAAATTAGGATTCATCGGTGAGGTGAAAGATTTCCACTGCCATCTGCTTCCGCAAGCTGGTGATACGCTTACCACTTCCCTTACCACGGTCGCCGATATGGCCGGTGTGCGGCTCGTGGCGTGCCAAACCACTATCGGGCAACAACCCGTATCGGATGGATACTTGAAAATTGTTATTAGGGATTGAATTGTATCGCATAACAACAAAATCGCATCACACATGGCGCTACTGAATTTTTATACGGTTGTAAGGCAACAGATTCTCAGTCAGGACGAATGGCTCTATACCATCCGCCTCAACCCGGATTGTGAGGTGTATAAAGGACATTTCCCGAACCAACCGGTAGCTCCGGGCGTTTGCCAGCTGCAAGCCGTCAAGGAGTGTGCCGAGGCGGCGCTGGGCAGACCACTGCGCATCACGCATCTAAAGCAGTGTAAGTTCCTTAGGATCATTATTCCTTCGGAGTGCCCCGAACTGGATATCTATCTCCGCATAGATGCCGAAAACAAATTCCAGGCGCAGGTGCGCGACGAAAATACGGTATATGCCAAGATATCAGCACAAATAGAATAAATTGTAGTCATTATGAAATATGCATTAGTTACCGGCGGAAGCCGGGGAATAGGCAAAGCCATCTCCATTCACCTTGCAAGCATCGGCTACGCCGTTGTTATCAATTATCTTTCCAACAGCCAGGCGGCCGACGAAACCGTGCAAACGATCCGCGAGCAGGGAGGACAAGCAGAATTGCTGCCCTTTGATGTTAGCGATGCGCAGAGCGTGCAGCAAGCGCTGCAAGCCTGGCAGGAAGCACACCCCGATGAGTATATCGAGGTACTGGTGAATAATGCCGGCATACGCAGAGATAACCTGCTCGTATGGATGGAGAGCGGTGACTTTGAATCCGTGCTCCGTACGAATCTGTTCTCCTTCTACCACGTGACGCGTCAATTGATCACGCCCATGATTCATCACAAGCACGGCCGTATCATCAATATGGCTTCACTTTCCGGCATTACAGGCCTGCCCGGGCAATGTAATTATGCTGCCGCCAAAGGGGGATTGATCGCTGCTACCAAAGCCCTCGCAAAGGAGGTCGCTAAAAAGAAGATCACGGTCAATGCCGTTGCTCCCGGATTCATCAAGACGGATATGGTGGATAACATGGACGAAGCCGAACTCAAGAAGTCTATCCCCATGAATCGCTTCGGCACACCCGAGGAAGTCGCTGCCTTGGTAGCCTTCCTTGCTTCCGATGCTGCGGCTTACATCACCGGTGAATGCATCTCCATCAATGGCGGCTTATATACGTAATTGCGACATTTTTGTCAGTGTTCATATTCCTAATATGTTTGTTCCTTTCCCCCGGATTGTATCCGGGGCGTAGTATTTAATTTTGGATTATTTTTTGGAAATTTTTGACTTAAAAACAAAAATTCTCCCTCAAAATTTGCAAAAGTCAAAAATTTTTATTATCTTTGCAGTCGCAAAGATTTAACATTTGGAACACAATGGCACAAGAGGAAGTCATAAGACAATTCGAGGCGAGCAAGATACGCGTCTTGTGGGATAGTGAGAAGGAAAAATACTTCTTCTCAATTGTAGACGTGATTGAAGCCCTGACAGATACTGACAGACCTCGCAAATATTGGGGCGACCTCAAAAGCAAACTGAAGAAGGAAGGAAGCGAGTTGTCCGAAAAAATCGGACAACTGAAAATGCAAGCAGCTGATGGGAAATTCTACATGACGGATGTTGCTGATACAGAGCAAGTACTGCGTCTTATTCAGTCTATTCCGTCAAAGAAAGCCGAGCCGTTTAAGTTATGGCTCGCGCGTGTAGGACAAGAGCGTCTGAACCAATTGCAAGACCCGGAATTGGGAATCCAACAAGCCTTGCGCGACTACAAACGCCTCGGGTATTCCGACAACTGGATTAACCAACGGCTGAAAAGTATAGAGATTCGCAAAGATCTTACTGACCAATGGGATCAGCACGGAGTGAAAGAAGGACTTGAATATGCGACACTAACGGATATCATCTATCAAGCATGGGCAGGAAAGACCGCTCGCGAATATAAGGAATTCAAGGGCTTGAAGAAGGAAAACTTGCGTGATAACATGACTAATGAGGAGTTGGTGCTGAATATGTTAGCCGAACTCTCAACCACCAGCATCACGCGTAGCGAACATCCCTCATCGTTGCAAGAGAATATGGATGTTGCAGCTCGTGGTGGCAAGGTTGCACGTGTCGCACGCGAGGAACTGGAAGCCCAAACCGGCAGAAATGTTGTTTCTCCATTAAGTGCCAAACGTTTCTTCAACAGCCAACAACCCTCTTTGTCGCTTGAGGAAGAGAAAGCCGATAAAGATAAAGAATAACCTTGCTTGCGGGGAAACAAAGCGAGCAACTAAAATCATACTATCATGAATCTACGAAATCTACTTTTTGCGTCTATTCTAACGCTGTTTTCGTTTAGTGTTTATGCTGCTCCTGTTGATCCGGCACGCGCCATCAATGTGGCTGAACAGTTTATGCCAGCAAAGCAGATTTCTCCGAAGCAGGGAAAAGCAGCACCTGCTCAACTCGCTCCCGAAATCGTCTATACCCATTATATGCCCAAGAGCGGCAAGCCGGCTATCTATATCATCAATATCAACGGTGGCTTTGCGTTGGTTAGTGCAGATGATGTTGCACACCCCGTATTAGGTTATAACTACGGCAAGCCGTGGCCGACGGATGTAGATTCATTAGCGCCGTCTATTAAAGGCTTCTTGGATGACCTTGCTTCCCAGATGGAAGCTGCCTCCGAGCACCCGCAAGATGCTGAGACCGCTGCCGAATGGCAACAACCACGCCATTCTCTAAACCGCTCCCCGCGCCGCGCAAAGATGGATGATAACCTCCCCGACAACGTAGACCCGCTTCTTACCACCACATGGGATCAAGGACAATATTACAATGCCTTGTGCCCGGAAGATCCCAATGGTCCTAACGGTCACGCTCTCACTGGCTGTGTGGCTACCGCCATGGCACAAATCATCAAGTATTGGGGTGATAAGCAAGAAATCAAAACTCGTGGCATTCATAGTTACGACAGCAACTATGGCAATCTGCGAGTCAATTACGATTCCACGTCATACAATTTTGCTAATATGCCTAATGCACTTTCCTCAGAAAACACACAGCAAGAAGTGAATGCAGTTGCGCAACTGATGTATGGATGTGGTGTGGCGGCAAATATGGAATATGGATCGTCGGAAAGTAGCGCATTTGATGTGGAAGCACGCGCTGCTTTAATCAATTACTTCAAATTCAGTCCGGATTTAAGTTTTGCGGAACGTCAGTATTTTAACAGTATTGAGTGGGGAGAGATGCTCCGTGAAGAAATTGCAGCAGAAAGACCGGTTTTCTATTCCGGACGTAGCGAATATGGTTTAGGGCATTCATTTATTTGTAATGGATATAATGCAGCGGGATACTTTTATTTCAATTTCGGTTGGGGCGGTTTGACAGACGGGTGGTATTTTAACGATGCCGTTATGGGATATAATAGTAATCAATCTGCACTATTGGGCATAGTACCGGATAATTCGGTTAATGTAATACTTGGGCAAACACAAGGCAATAGTTCGTTTATTGTGGATGATCCCATAGAGTTTTATCATTTAATGGGGCATAATAAGTATCAATGCACGAATTATCCTAATTCTTGTTCTAATAAAATAGTGTTCGTTTCTGCGGAGCACGGTGGTCAATTGGTTGTTGATGTTTTGGATTTCGAAGACCAAAACGTAAATATTTATGATGGCATAGGCGATACAAGTTTACTTCGAGATTTGCATGGGGGTAGCGATAGTGACCTAAGTCCTATCGTTTCTTCAGATACTGCGATGATGCTCGTGTATAATGGCATTTTCGATAACACAGGCTTCAAACTGCAGATTAGTCAGAATAGCGGTTGCCGCATGGTGTCAAATATAGTTGCTTCTGTTGATACGACAACCGTGCATCTTACGTGGACAGAAAATGGTACAGCAACCCAATGGCAAGTAGAATACGGAGTCAAAGGCTTTACACTCGGCGAAGGTATACGCCAAACCGTATCCACGAATACCATAGATATCACAAATCTCCAAAAGTTCACAGAATATGACATATACATCCGTTCCGTCTGCGAAGAAGAACAATACGGTATGTGGAATAAAGTAGTGGTGATGGCAGAAGCTCCTTATTGGCATGAAATAGTTACTCAACAACCAGAAGGATATTATGAGGATTTTGAAGGAAACGTTATTATCTCATCAGCAGAGGGACTATCTTGGTTTTCAAAGCTTTCGATGGAAGATAATTTCTTAAATCGTCATGTGTATTTAACGTCCGATATAAATTTGGCTAAATATAAGTGGACTCCCATTTGTGCGTTTTCTGGTGTCTTTGATGGTTGTGGGCATCGAATTGACAGTATGTTTATAATGGAATCTGTTAATCAATGTGTTGGATTATTCTCTTACGTCAAAGGAGGAACTGTAAAAGATATTATTCTTACTAATTGTTACAATAAAAACGCACTCGATGAATTCGGAGGTGCAGCTGGTTTAGTTGGTAGTTTAAGTGCAGAATGGGAGTCACCACGACGTGACACAATTTTGAATTGTATAGTTAGTGGCATAATAGAAGGGTATGGTTCAGAAGTCGCGGGAGTTGTCGCAAATATTAGAGATGGTGTTGTAATAAATTGTGCTTCAAATTGTATTTTGAAAGGATATGAGCGAAGAACTATGATTGGAGGTATTGCAGCAGATGCATTAAATTGGGGCGGGAGTGTAGTAAAGAATTGTTATTCACGATGTACTATATTATCAGGCTCCTCTTCCATAGAAAGAATTGGCGGCATAATCGGATATGTCGAAAATGGAATATTAGATAATTGTTATGTATCAAAAGATAGTAGAGGACTTAATAAAATTATGAATGGTGACATGTCAGAGTTTATAGATTTGGCTTGGTTTAATAAATGTGATAGTGGATACTATTTGGATGAGCCAATTTTATTTGATATGGATAGCATGTATTATTCGAATTTGAAGGATGTTTTGAATGCGGGCATTAGAAAATTTAATATAGAAGGGCTTCGCATATGGGAGGACGATAGTTTAGACCTAAACGAAGGCATGCCTATATTGGGAGAAGAGTACCATGTATCATGTCCCAATGTGCAACATCTAATGGCAAAAAATGTAGTAGATAGCGAAGGGAATGTAGGAGTCAAACTGTCATGGGAAGAAACTGGCGAAGCAACCATATGGGAAATTAAATACCACAACAAGGATAGTCTAAATGACATTAGATTAGTATCTTCTCACAATCCAGATACCATATTTGATCTATTAGAACACAATACATATTTATTTAGCGTACGCCCAATATGTGGCATTTGTAGTAAAGGAGCATGGAGTGATAAGGTAAGCCTTGTAGTAAAACAACCTTATTGGACTGATATAGTAACAACTAAACCGGATGGATATGTTGTTGATAGCAAGGGAAATGTAACGATTTCTACTGCTGAAGGTCTTGCTTGGTTCAGTTGTGTCACGAATGGATTAAATGGAGAACCTCAACATACTTTTGATGGACAAATTGTTTCATTGATATGCGATGTTAACATCGGCAAATATATATGGAAACCTATCAACGGTTTTCAAGGAGTATTTAATGGAGGCAATTATCGGATTCGCGATTTAGTGATCAATGAACTTTGTGACAACGTAGGTTTATTTGGAACCATTCAAAATTGTTCATTTAGTAATGTTACGATAGATAATGCAAATGTCAATGGCCTATCGAATGTAGGTATTTTAGCAGGTTATGCTCGAAATATTATTATAACCAATTGCCATGTCTCTGGAAATGTACATGGAGAGAGTGAGGTCGGAGGCTTAGTAGGATCTGCAGCATATGGAGAACTGATAGATTGTTGTAGCGCCTATTGCTATGTAGAAGCCGAGTATGACGATGCCGGCGGACTATTAGGAAGTGCGGGGCGCGCCAATGGAGAACCAATAACTTACAATATTCGTAACTGTTTCTCGCATAGCGATGTAACTTCTGGAAGATATAGTGTAGGAGGATTAATAGGAACTTGCAATGCGAATGTAAACAATTGTTTTGCCACGGGGAATATTGTTGGTTGGCTATATAATGGGGGGCTTTTCGGAGGTTACGGTCTTTTAAATGTTGATTGCGAATTATCGAATTGTTATTTTGGAGGTAATGTGACAAAAACCGAGAAATATTTTGTTAACGATCAGTTCAAAGGATATCTTTTCGGATCAATCGTTGCAACCACTTGGGGCAATCCGATTATTTCTAATTGCTATGCTTCATATGATGAAGAGCCGTATATCTTAGTCGGAACTCCAAATTATGTCGAAGGAGAGTCTGCCCAAGGAACTCCTATCTTATCCAATATCTCTGCATTTTCAAAAGAGAATGAAGTTTGCACCCTATTTGATAACGTTATTATTGACAAGACATGCTATGCAAACATGCTCTCTGCCCTCAACGCTTGGGTAGATGCTAATAACGAGGATGGCAAATATCGTCATTGGGTAGCAGATACGGAGAATGTCAATGGTGGTTTCCCCATCTTTGCGCCACAATATACCATAACTTTCCAAAATGAAGATGGTACAATTTTGCAAATAAGCACTCTCGAAGAAGGAGAAATGCCTGTTGCGCCTGCTGATCCAACAAAAGAAGTAGATGAGCAATATACATATTCATTTGCGGGCTGGCAGCCTGAGATTGTCGCAGTAACGGGCGACGCAACCTACACGGCTACATACATTGCACATGTGGGGACAGCATTACCCATTATTGAGCAATGCTCTCAACCGACAAAGATCATCGAAGATGGATATCTCTTCATTCTCCTCCCCAATGGCACGCGTTACACTGCCACCGGAATGAAAGTGGAGTAAGGGACATCAATAGTTGATAGATATCGTCTCACAGACTACGAGCGGCTCAAAATGAGTCGCTCGTGGTTGGATATTTGATTCCTTTCTCGCATTATAACGTCGTCTATTGTCCCGCATGTTATGCGGGTATTCAATAAATATCCATCGAATTGTTGGTAATTGTCTTTAATTGTTGACCTAAATATTTCATCAGCACTAATTTTGGATTAATTTTGGGTAATTTTTGACTAAAAAAACAAAAATTCTCCCCAAAAATTTGCATATATCAAAATTTTTTTGTATCTTTGTCCCGTTATTCTTTGAGTCCCATGAAAACTGAGTGAGTGGACAGTTAGACTCGAACCACAGGATAACCATAACATACCCACAGGATAACCATAAGATAAAACAACCTTTTTAAGCATTTAAGTATAATACTATATATATACATAGTATATATATACAATTCACCAAAAATATGGCAAGAGCAACACTAAATCCCCTCTATCAAAACCTGCATGGTAAAGATAACAAACGCGAGAAAAAGGTGAATCGGGTAAGGAACGACAAACAACAGGTATATACCTTCACGCCAAGCACCACTCCCGCTTCCAAAGCGCAAAAATCCCACCGCAAGGAATTCGGGAAGATCAATTCCATTGTCAACGTGCTTATCGCTAACCCCGACGAAAGCAAAGCCGCCGAGCAGCGAATGGATAAACTCAACCGCAAACTTCCGAAATGCCGGCAGTTCAAGACCGTTCACAAATTCCTCTACCACGAAGTCAAAGCACAGCTTGCTCAGCAAACAGCCGCCAAATCACGCAAACAGGAAAAAGAAGTGCTTCTACCCCGCGGAGTCAAACTGCACATCAATCCCTTCACCGACCTCAAAGCTGCCGAGCTTTATGAGATCCTCAAAGCACGCTACGCAGTCTTCACGCTCGAGCAGCATATCATCTACCTCGACGAGGATAATATCGATTATACCGCCACGCATATCTGCCTCCGGCGCAAGGCGCAGGTCATAGCCTACGCTCGCCTCTTCCATGACGCAGATGACCCCCAAACAACCCTACGCATCGGACGAATGCTCACTACCGACCGCGGCAAAGGTTTCGGACGATTCCTTATGCAGCAACTCATCGCGCAAGCCCAACGCCAAGGTGCCACAACCCTGCAACTGCACGCACAAATCCAGGCGGTTCCCTTCTACCAACACTTCGGCTTCCAAACAGTCGGCGACCCCTTCACGGAAGCTGACATCCAACATATCCTCATGCAGCGGGCAATTTAATGCTAACCTAACCCCCTTTGCTAAACGATCATAACTTTCGATTCATGAAGACAATTGATATACATCACCCCTTACTGGTATGTCGTTCGTCGGCGGGAACAGGCAAGACGTTCACGCTGGCAGCGTACTATATAGCCATGTTGCTGAGCGGCGAGAGTCACCGGAACATATTGGCGGTAACGTTCACGAACGCTGCTACGGCGGAGATGAAGGAACGCATACTGACTTATCTGCTTGGCATCAGCGAGGGCAGGGAACAGGAGTTTGTGACCAAGGTGCGCGAGTTCATGCTGCGCGACGAGGATGCCGCTGACGAGGTGCTGCAGTCGCGTGCCCGCGCCAACCTGCATGCCATATTGCAGGACTACGACAACTTCTCGGTGACCACGATCGACAGCTTTCTGCAGCAGCTGATTCGCGGTTTGGCGAAAGCTATCAACCGCACGGCGGATTTTGCCATCAATCTGGATGCGGAGCAGGTGATCACCGCCGCCGTGGATACGATGCTCACGAGCGAGCTGAGCGACGAGAGCAAGCAGACCGTATATGAGTACGTGGAGCAATGCATAGGCGAGAGCAAAGGCTGGGACATACGCCGTAACCTGATTCGCATAGCCATGCAACTGTACAAGGAGAGCGTGCAGGTGCAGTCAGCGGTCAGCAATCAGAAATCAGCAATCAGAAATCAGAATTCAGAAGTCAGCGGCTTGGATCTGGATACAACGCATATAGCAGCCTACCGCAGCGCTTTGTATGCCAAGCATACGGCAAAGCTCAATGAGTTCAAAGCCATGGTGCTGCAGGCCAAGAGCGATATGGACAGCGGCGTAGCCTATGCCACCGGCAAGAACGCCAAGACGGCTATTGACAATATGTTCAAGTCTGTGACCGAGCCGGAAAAGATGGATAATGACAAACTCTTCCGCGGCGCGACGGACAACGGTATGAATGATATACAGTCCGATCCGCAGTTGCGCGCCTTGCAGCAGGCTTGCGACAAGATGCGGGAGGTATATTGGCAGACGACCTACTCTCTGACTTACTTGAATGACATGCGTCTGATGCGTGCCTTAGAGGACAGCATCGAGCGTTCGCTGCTGCGCACGAACACCGCGCTGCTTGCCGAGACAGCCATCACTCTGGCTGCGGCTCTGCAACCCGGGGATGCGGACTTCATACTCGAGAAAGCAGGCATCCGCTACCGGCATATCATGATTGACGAGTTTCAGGACACGAGTCTGTTGCAATGGCAGGTGTTCCTGCATCTGATAGAGGAGATAGCGTCCGTTCCCGGGCAGACGATACTGATCGTGGGCGATGCCAAGCAGAGCATATACCGCTTCCGCAACGGCAACTGGCAGATCATGGAAGGGCTGGGCAAGACACAGTTGCAAGCTGCCTACAACCACAATACCCGACCGCTGATACGCAACCAGCGCAGCCGCGAACAGGTCGTGCGCTTCAACTTAGGCGTGATGCAACAGGTGGCAGGGCAGAGCAACCTGCAGATACCCGTATCGGCGGAAGACAAGCGACCGATAGGTAAAGCCCTCTACGACGAACTGACGGGCAATAACGGTCAGCAGGCGGATCTGCAGGATTATTACCGTGCCGACAAACATCAAGGCGGCTATGTGCGCTGCCGGTTCTACCCCTACTACGACAAGCGCTCCGCCAAGAGCCTGGGCACGGAGACGCTGCTGAAAGAGCCGCAGCAACAAGCCTTGTGGGACGATGTATGTGCTACGATAGAAGAGTTGCTGGAGCATGGCGAGCGCCCGCAAGACATCCTGGTGCTGGGCAGGCTGAACGTGGAGATACAGCAGTGGGCGGCTTACTGCCGCGAGCAGGGCGAACGATATCCACTGCTCAGCAGGACAGAGATGGTATCGCGAGACTCCTTCCAACTGGAGTCGTGCGTGACGGTACAACTGCTCATTGCTGCCTTGCGATACCTGCACACCGGCAGCGAAGCAGCGGGAGAGTTTGTGAGCAATCAGATATCAGAAGTCAGCGGTCAGCACGGCTTTGCCGATCGTAAGAAATCAGATATCAGAAGTCTGATAGCAGAGATTGACAAGCGGGCACCGCTGTACGACCAGTTGCAGCGGTTGCTGCAGATCATAGGCTGCGAGCAAGGCGTATATCAAGGCGACGATGTGGCGTATGTCAACTGCTTCCTGGACGACGTGCAGCAGTTCATAGCCGCTTATGGCAGCGATGTGCAAGCTTTGCTGCAATACTGGGACGATACGATGCACAAACATTCCATCTCGGGTGACAGCAGCAGCGAAGCCATCCGCCTGATGTCGGTTCACAGTTCGAAGGGACTGGAGGGTAAGACGGTGATCATCCTGGATGCCGGCTGGTACACTGAGCACGACAGGGAGGATGATATACTGTGGTCGGAAGCGATAGACGCAGGCGGTAACAAACTGCCGTATATACCCATCACGCAGAACAAGAAACTGCAGTTGGCGGGCGAGCATACACCGTACTATCGCGTGTACAAGCAGGAGCATGAAGCCCAACTGATTGACAACTACAACCTCCTGTATGTAGCACTGACCCGCGCAGCGGACAACCTGTACGTATATGCGCTGATCGATGCCAAGAAACATACGGACGGTTATCCCACCGTAGCCGCTTCCTTGCTTGATTACACGGGTTTGCGCGAACAACTCACTACCATCGTCGAGAGCGAAAATCCCTACCTCGCATACACCAAGGGCGGCGAACCGCACATCAATCAACAAGAAGGAAGCAGACGTACGGGTACCTTCGATTATGCCGGTGTTCCGGCTATTGAAGCTCGATTGTACAGCGATGGCAGTCAGGTGCATTTCCGGCAGTCCCAGGAATCGACGCAGTACATGCAAGAATCCGATGATACCGTCGATACTGATACAAACACTGAACAGATAGATTTTGGCTTGCTGTGTCACGATATATTTGCGCATATCGCCCGTGCAGATGAGGCGCAACAGGTGATTGACAACTACCGTGAGCAGGGATTGATCGCATCGGATGAACAGTACAACAAGATCAGCACCCTAATCCGTCAGGCGCTAAGCAACGAACAAATGCAGCAATGGTTTGACGGCTCATGGCAACTGATGCGCGAGGCGACGATACTGAGTCCGGCGGCAATAATCCGCCCGGACAGGGTAATGATCCGAGGCGATAAGGCGGTTGTACTGGATTATAAGTTTACCAACCAACATCGCAAGAGCTACACGGAACAGGTGCGCGACTATATATCAGCACTGGAGCGCATGGGCTACAAGCAAGTGGAAGGTTGGTTGTGGTTTGCATATGGCAATAGGTTGGAACGGGTTAATGGCTAATGGCTAATGGCGAAAGGAAGCATGGTTATGAAAAAGAGTTTCTTACAAGAGGTTTGTAACGAGTTGATCAGCCGGTTCGGTTGGAAAGGGCTGAAAGATGTGACCTTGGTTTTTCCGATGCACCGTGCGGGTGTCGTGATGCGCAGTGTGCTGCAAGCGAAGATGTCAGCTGAGCATCAGAGTGCCATGTGGGCACCGGAGATGATCGCCTTGGGCGACCTGTTCGACAGTCTGTGTCCGCTGGGCAAGGAGGATGAACTGTTCACCGTTTGCCGATTACACCGTATATACAACGAGTGCCTGCAAGCCTCCGGCAGCGAGTCGCTAGCGATGGATATTGATCGCTTCTACGGTTGGGGACGACAACTGCTTTCGGACTTCACGAACATTGATCAGGGCATACAAGAATCGGAGATAGAATCGTTCTTCCGCAATGCACTAACCCTGTCCGACCTGGATACCTACAAGCTGGATGACGAGGTGCGCGAGCGTCTGCAAGACTTGCTATACAAGGGCGAAGCACGGCGGCAAGCCATGATAGCCGAATCCGTACAGGCACATTTTGCCGCGTTATGGCACGCTATGCCGGATATATACCATCGGTTGCACGACGAACTCCTGCAAGCCGGCAAAGGACTCGAAGGTCAGCGCATGCGCTACGTGATTACCCACTGGGATGAACTGAGTGCGCGCGCCACGAGCAAGATATATTGTTTTGTAGGTTTCAACTACCTGCTGCCCGTAGAACGACAACTGATGCAACAGTTGCAACGGGAAAACAGGGCGTTGTTCTTTTGGGATTATGTACTGGGATTCCGCACCAACAGCAAGGCATATGCGTTTATCGAGCGGAACATGCAGCAACTACCCAACGCCCTGCCGCCACAATCGTGGGGCGGCGTGAAACAGGTACGTACAATCAGTGTCACCTCCACGCACGCCGAGGCGGAATTTGCCGGACAATGGATGCAGCAGACCTATCATCAGAAAGGCGAATCAACGGCAGTAGTCATCTGCGATGAGGCGCAACTCGAACCGGTGATCTACGGCTTGCCGCCGATCTGTGCCGAAGGACAGGAACGAGCCGAAGAGATCAACATAACCAAAGGTTTTCCGCTGCGGCATACTGCTGTCTATTCGCAGGTGCTAAAGCAGCTGAATAGCAATTTGCAGCACTGCAAGGATGACTTGCAACAAGCCTTGCAAAAAACCGTTGACTTCGTGGACGAACAATCGAAAGAATCAATGGCCTCGAGGCAGAACACCTGGCAGTGGCATCTTGGTCGCGAAGCCCTGTACCAGACGCGGCGTACACTGATCCAGTTCATGCAGATCTTGCAGAATGATCTGGTAAGCGAGCTGCGTACCTATCCCGAACTGTTCAGGCGGCTTATGATGCGGCATATGGAGCAAATGACTCTGCCTTTCCATGGTGAACCGGTGACTGATCTGCAGATCATGGGTGTGTTGGAAACACGTACTTTGGATTTCAAACACCTGCTGCTACTGAATGTGGAAGAAGGTGTTATTCCCGCTCATCAGCCGGATAAGTCATTTCTGCCTTATTATTTACGAAAAGCCTATGGCTTGCAGACGCACGACGAGCGCGCATCGGTATATGCTTACAACTTCTTCCGCCTGCTGCACCGCGCCGAAGATGTGACGATCCTGTTCAGCCAATCGCAAACCGCCATGACCAAGAAGACGATGTCCCGGTTTGTGATGCAGATGCTCGTTTGCCCCGAAGAGTTCCTGATGGATAAGTACACCCTGACCGAGAGCAACACGCTGGCTGCGGCTCGGGAATTAGCCGTTGAGACCGATGCCGGCTGGGTTACGGCACGTAAGCAGGCGGGCAAGAAGTTGTACCTCTCTCCCTCAGCCATCAACACCTTCTATACCTGCAAGCGCAAGTTCTACCTGCAATACGTACGCGGTCTGCAGGAAGATGATGAGTTAGAAACGATCTTCAGCAACCGCACCTTGGGACTGTTCGTTCACGAGGCGGTGCATTACTTGTACGAGACCTGTTGCCATTGCGACAACAAGCATGGTGATGTATTGATTCAGCCGAATCAGGTAGAGCAGATGAACACGCCGGAGCGCCGCCACATAGCCTTGGAGGTCGCCTACGAGCGGCTGAATGCCGACTATGTAGAGCGGCATCCGGATGCTGCCCCAATCTACCGCATGGAGGAGCATAGTCTGGAGAATCGCGTTATCGACACGTATATCGATCATGTGCTGCAGCGCGATGCCTATGATGCAGCACACAGCGGGCTGACCATCGTGTTACTGGAAAAATCGCTGCAGGCAACACTCTCCATCACCCCGCGCACGACTGACGACACAGAGCAGCCACAGCCGCTGGATATAACCATAGGCGGACGACTGGATCGCATGGACAGAACAGGCGGGCTGAACGGCTATGCCAAAGTGACGCGTATCGTGGATTACAAGTGCGGACATTATAATCCGCAAAAGATGGGCATCAAGAGCGATGACCTGCGCAAACCCGACAACAAGAGTAATGCCGATTATGTGCGGCAGACTTTGCTATACAGCTACATGGCGTATGCAGCCGGCAAGGAGACAAGTATCGAGCCGCACCTGTACTTCACCTCGCAAGACCTGACTGACCGACGCACACAGACGCGCGTTACCATCGACAAGGAGCCTGTAGTATATGATGCAGAGAAAAACAAACATTTCTCCGATCAGATCGAAGAAATGTTACGGGATATAGTTGCCGAGCGTACGTTTGAGCAGTGTGCGGAATGTTCACCTTACTGCCCGTTCCTGCAACTGTGTGGCCGGAAAGCTTCGCGTTTTGCGTAGGTGAGCGATCAAGGCGGCGGAGTGAATACGTAATCCTGTATCCAGTCGGGCAACTCGAACGGGTGGATACGCGGCAGTTTGTCGGGTTTCTGTTCTTGCTGCTCAGGCTTGCAGTACAATTCCGGTTGCGTGGCTCGCAGCCACATATCTTCCGTATCCAGAATATGTACCGCCCTCTTGTGGCTGGTACCAAAGCGGATGCCTATGCACAGGTGCGCTTGCCAATTCCAGATGTTGTAGTCCAGTTCAGCTCCCTCGCTCGTGGATTTGAAACTCATGTGGTCGGCTTGCGCCCATAGCGCCATATGTACCCACTTGTTGATTTCCCAGTTCATAGCTGCCCGCATAGTGCCGGATACATGCACCGGAAACGACGGACGCAGACTGTATCCTGGCGCACCCAGATTCATCTTGGTACTATCGGTCGGCATCGTATATGCATGGTTGATCGTGTAGCAAACCACCTTCATGATGCCGGATAGATGCAGCATGAACTTCCCCTTATTAGGTGTATAATTAAATCCGTAACCGATACCTACAGCCACCTGATGCGTTTGCAGACTGGTGATGTTTTGCATCAAGGACGACAATAGCGATAGTGAATCCTGGAACATGTAGTTGGTAGCCATATACGACAGATGCAACAACGGACTACCGGCCGTCTTGCGCTGTATATAGCCGTATTTCATACTCGCACTGTGGGAATAACGCTGCGCATTGAGCGCATACCACATCGAGAGGTTGATGATCTTCATGTTTACCCCGTCGATGGAGGCTGCAGAGTTGGAATCAAAATCTCCCGCCAAATCCGGATAATACTTGGGCAGATCGGGCATTCGCAGTTCAGTGTTGAAATTTGTGCTACGCTGGTAGGAAAATTCTATACCTAACGATTTGCTGCCCATGGAGAAGTTGAGCTTGCGTGCATAGGCGTGCAGCACATCCCACGAATAACCCAAGCCCAGTGTGCCGTAATCCACTTGCAAGCCCAAGTCAAAACTCGGTGTGGTAACCGATTGGAGCAGTATATCACCAAAATAATCGGTGTTACGAGCTGCATAGCTGGAATGAATGCCGTGGCTACCGGTGTTGAGTGCCACACGGATGTTATGCTCGGGCATGCAGATATAATTGCTGTCCAGTCCCCTCATGGAGATGTTGTAGAGCATCTCATCCAGGCGGCTGAAAAACACCTGTGTCCTGTTAGGCCGTGGCGGCAATTGCGAAACATCGACATCTGCCGCCATGCAGCAGATGCTCATCACGCAAAGTAGCACAATATGTACATATCGGTTGTTCATCGTTGTCCGAGTCGGTGTAAGTGGCAAAGCATAAGACTGCCGTCCTCACGGCGCAGGTGCATGCCGTTTCCTTCGCAGAAGGCAAACGCCTTGCAGTCCTTACAGGGTTCCATCTTCCGCATCCAGCTGCGATCGCGGTACGGCTTGAACTCCTCTTCCCACACGCGCCAGAAAGAATCCTTGTAAATATTGCCCTGATAGTACTTGCCGCGCACGCTGGTGCAGGCGGAAATGCTGCCGTCGATGAGGATTGAAGCTACGCTCAGTCCTGCCGCGCATTGATATAGATGGTCGCGCACTTTTCCTTCGTAATCACCCAGATATCCCTCGCACGAATAGGACACATGCCGTCCTTCCCTTCGTTCGGCAGCTATGAACTCCATGAGTTGCTTGAACTGATCGTCGGTAAGGAGTAGTTCGGGGTTATTGGCAGCTCTGCCCATGGGATCGATGCCGAACACGCGCCAGTCTCTTACGCCCAAGTCCCACAGCATATTGCGGATGGCGGGCAGATGATCGATGTTCCGTTGGTTGGCGCAGGTCACCACATCCCAGGTCAGCCCTCGTTCGGCTGCACAGAGCCGGATGGCACTGCAAGCGCCCTCGAAGGCCAGCGGGTGTTGGCGTAGCCACACGTGGTCATCCTCCAAGCCGTCGCATGAGACGGTGATAGAACGCAGACCGGCCTTGCGAAGCTCGCGAAAACGCTGCTCGGTCAGTGCCAAACCGTTGGTGACCATACCCCACGGGTAACCGCGGTCATACAAGGCTCTGCCTACCTGTGCCAGATCTTGGCGCATAAGCGGCTCGCCGCCCGAGATGATAACCATCACCTTGTGCGGATCAACGTGCGGTGTGATTTCCGTATCGATGACATGCAGGAAATCTTCGGCAGGCATATCCGGCGTCTCAACGGAGGCTACGCAGTCACTGCCGCAATGCAAGCAATGCACATTGCAGCGGAGAGTTGACTCCCAGAACAACTGCTGCAAGGGATGCAACTCTTTCAGATTATGTCTGCGCCATTGCTCCAGACGCAACGCCAAACGCATTCTTAGATCCATTATTCTTCCGGAGTTTGTGGGGTATCGTCGATGTCCGTTGCCTGCTCGATTAGCGGTGACCAAACGGTAGGAGATACACCGTACATCAGGCGGAGATCATTCGAGTCGTTGGGTATATCGATACGCGGCGGGGCATACATACACAGCGTATCCTCTCTGCAACCCGGCAGGACAGATCCTATCAGAGCTACGATCAACGCGCCAAGGGCAAAATTTATGCGTGTTAACAACGGTTTTTTCATATTCGTTATGAATTGCTCTTCCGAAGCACCACAAAAATCATACCACGACCATCCGTATAACCCGTATTCATTTCATTTTTATACAAATTTCATGGATTGTACGTTAATATTTCCTAAAATATTTGCAAATATCATTTTTTTTTACTACCTTTGCAGCAAATAAATGAGAGATATGCAAAAAGCTGCCCATCAACATCTTCACCCGCTACTCAAGGTATGTGAGTGGCTGCTCATCATGGCAGTATGTACTGTGCTGCTGTTTACCGTATGGTATCTGTTGCCCATAGAGCACGGCGACACAGGTTCGCTGCTGCTGTTTCAAGCCATGCAGGCTATCGGTCTTTTCATCGTTCCTGCGGTAGCAGTATCCTGGCTGTGGAGCGATGAGCCTGAGCAATGGCTGCATCTGACTGACCGGCGCGCCACTGATGCCAACGCTTGGCGATTGGACGGGCAGCTGGTGTTGCTCAGCATCGGTATCATTGTCACAGCTATTCCGCTGATCAACTGCCTGGTTGCTTGGAATAGGATGATTCATCTGCCGGAAAGTATGGCAGCATTGGAACAGATACTGCAATCGTTTGAGCAGCAAGCCGAAGCAATGCTGATAGCATTCATGACCTACAAAGACGGAGCGTGGTGGGTGCTTATAATTAATCTGATCGTGATGGCAATTCTGCCGGCCATAGGTGAGGAACTTACTTTCCGGGGAGTGTTGCAGTCACTATTCCGAAACAAGCATGTAGCCGTATGGGTTACGGCTTGTGTATTCTCGTTCGTACATTTCCAGTTCTACGGATTTGTGGCGCGGATGGTACTTGGGGCAGTGTTAGGTTACGCGCTGGTGTGGAGCGGACGGATAGGATACAGCATGGTGATGCATGCTACGAACAACACGCTGTCGGTGTTGCTATTCTACTTAGGCACGTATGTATGGCACTTGCCGCAAGCCGAACTCGATGCCATAGGCACCGAGCAGACTTGGTGGCTGACTTTATTGTGCACGCCGCTGATGGGCGTAATGCTTTACTTGTACTATAAGCGTTGCAAGGAATTGCAAGCGGATACAGCAGATCAGAACTCGTAATCCACAGCGGCACGAGCTGTGCGGCACTTGGCGATATAGCCTGCGACCTTCAGGTGCTCGGGGTGGTTCTGGTAGATATCGACATCTTCCCACGATGCAAACTCGCACTCCAGACAGATGTCGTAGTCGGTCTTCTTGGCATTGGGGATATTGATGCCCACGCGTTCGGATTTGAGTACAGGCACCTTATCAAGCAGGGACATCAATCCCTGCTTGATTATTTGTGCATTTTCGATCTTTGTTTTCCCTTCAGCCTCCTCGGCTAAACGGAAGAATACAATGTGTTTTACCATATATGTACACGTTTTTCGGGTTCTACATACATCGGGCTTTCGGGGGTTACGTTCCAAGCGTCGTACCAGGCAGCGATATGCGGCAGCGCACCGTTAACGCGCCAGCGACCGAGTGAGTGAGGATCGGACTTCGTGCGGTTGAGGATCTCCTCGGGACGGATGTTGCCTGCCCAGACGTTGGCATAGGCGAGGAAGAAACGCTGCTCGGGTGTGAAATTGTCGATGACACCGAGGCGATCGGCTTCCGCTTTGGCTTGCTCGTTGTTGCGGAAGGCCTGGAAGGAGATCTGCAATCCGCCATGGTCGGCAATGTTCTCACCCAAGGTGAATGCACCGTTGGCGTGCACGCCCGGGGCAACCTCTATACCGTTGAAGTACTCCTCCATGACCTTGGTGCGGGCATCGAACTTCGCCTTGTCCTCTTCCGTCCACCAGTTGATCATGTTGCCGTCCTTGTCGAACAAACAGCCCTGATCATCAAAGCCGTGGGTCATCTCATGACCGATCACAACACCGATGGCACCGTAGTTGAACGCATCGTCGGCACTCATGTCGAAGAACGGGTATTGCAGTATACCTGCGGGGAAGCAGATCTCGTTGGACGAGGGGTTGTAGTAGGCATTGACGGTCTGCGGCGTCATGTACCATTTCTTTTTGTCCACGGGTTTACCCAGGTACGAGAGGGAGTATGCCTGCTCGAACTTGGCGGCACGTTGCAGATTCTCGTAGTAGGGCAGCGCAGCGTCGATATGCAGATCGGTGTAGTCGCGCCACTCGTCGGGATAGCCGATCTTGATGGTCATAGCCTGCAGTTTCTCGATAGCTTTGGCCTTGGTAGCATCGGACATCCAGTCGAGTGCTTCGATGCGCTGACCGAGCGATGCCTGCAGGTTGTGGACGAGGGCTAACATGCGTTGTTTGTTCTCCTCGGGGAAGTATTTCTTGACATACATCTGTCCCACCGCTTCGCCGAGTGTACCGTTGACGATACCAACGGCACGTTTCCACAGCGGCGAGGGCTCCTCTTTGCCGGAAAGAACCTTACCGTAGAAGTTGAAACTCTCCATGTAGATCTCGTCGGTGAGGTACGAAGCTGATCCGTCGAGCACCTGCCAGGTGAAGAGCGTCTTGATATCTTCGAGCGGTTCGTCGGCAAGGAGTTTGCCAACCTCCTGGAGGTGAGCTACCTGCCCGACATTCACGCTATCAAGCTCCACGCCCAGTGCGGCAAAGAACTCACTCCAGCGGATCTGCGGCACGAGCTGCTGCAACTCGCGGAGCGACATCTTGTTGTAGTTGGCAATCGGATCGCGCAGCTCGACATTGTTCTTAGCTGCCTTGGCCAGACGTGTCTCGAGGCGAAGCACGGTCTTAGCGGCTTTTTCGGGCTCGGGCAGGCCGTACAAGGCGAACATATTGGCTACATGCTTCTCGTACTTGGCGCGGATGTCCAGGGTATGTTCGTCGGTATCGATATAATACTCTTTCTCGCCCAGGGCGAAACCTGCCTGGTACTCGTTCATGATGTTCATGGATGAGTTCATGGCATCGGCATCCACATACATGGCGAACAGTCCGTACTCCATGGATGCACCGAGCAACTTCGATAGTTCGTCGCGCGAGTTGATGGCAGCAATATCGCTGAGTGTCTTCTCCACAGCGGCTATACCTTCCTGATTGCGGCGTGTGGTATCCATAGCGAGGTTGTAGATATCGCCAATCTTCTGCCCAACACTGCCGGGCTTATGTTTCTCGGAGGCGATCTCCTGGATCAGTCCGTTGACCTGCTCGAGGTTGTTCAGTGCGAGTTTGTCGAACGAACCGAAACGTGCATATTCGGGAGTTAGGGGGTTGGCTGCCATCCATCCGCCACAGGCGTACTGGTAGAAGTCATTCTGCGGCACAGCTGCCGTATCGAGGTTAGAGAGAGGTATGCCCGTAGTCTGCTTGGGCGAAGTGGAACATGACGTGATAACTGTTGCCATGAGTAGAATAGGAATTAGTTTTTTCATTTGTGTTAATGATTGATACGTATAGTTGATTAAGCATTTTACAAAATGCTACCTATATAAGCAACAAAATTTATGCCTAAAATTTGGAAATATCATTTTTTTTTAGTAAATTTGCAGGCGAATATGAAATCTATAGCACGATATATTGTTTTGTTGGCAGCTTGTCTGATGACAAGTGCGACTATTTTTGCGCGTGAGAGTCTGGATATCCTGTTGCAGCACCCTATCACCAGCAGTGCCAATATCACCCTGCTGGTTCAGGATCTGGAGACGGGTGAGCTGATAGACCTGTACCGCCCTCAGAACGTAGCCCCACCGGCATCGGTGATGAAACTGCTGCCCACCGCTACCTCGCTGGAGACCTTGGGCGCGGACTACCGGTTCAGCACATATATCGAATATACGGGCACTATACGCAGCGGTGTGCTGCACGGCGATCTGTATGTTCGCGGCACGGGCGATCCGACGATCGGTTCGCAGAAAGTGGGTGACCGAAGTTTTATGAACAAATGGGTACGTGCCATCAAGGAGGCGGGTATCCGCGAGATACGCGGGCAGGTGATAGCCGACCTGAGTTATTTTGATGCCGATGCCATCAACCCCGGGTGGATATGGGAGGATATAGGCAACTACTATGCGCCGGGTGTGTATGCGTTGTCGTACATGGACAACACGATGAATGTGGTGTTGCGTTCAGGGGCAGTGGGCAGTATAGCCGAGGTGCAGTACACGGTGCCGGAGGTGCCGGGAGTGCAGTTTGACAACCATATACGTTGCACGAGCACGATGCACGACGGTGCGTATGTACACGGTGCGGCATATAGCTACACGCGATACCTGACCGGCAGCGTGCCGAGCAACCAGGGATCGTTTGGCGTGCAGGGTGACCTGCCTAATCCCGGACTGCTGCTGGTGCAACACTTGAGTCAGCGATTGGAGGAAAACGGCGTGAGCATAAGCGCGGAGCCGACCTACCGCTCGGAGGCGGACAGGACGAGCCGCACACTGCTTTATACCTGGCAATCCGCACCGCTCAGGGATATCATCATGGAGACGAACACGCACTCGAACAACCTCTATGCCGAGTCGATCTTCCGCACCTTTGGGGCAAACTACACCACCCCATGCACCATACATAACTCCGCGGATTTTGAGAAGGACTTCTGGAGCCGTCGCGGTGTGAACCTGCGCAATGCGAGGATCGTCGATGGTTGCGGGTTGGCACCTCAGGATGCACTGAGTGCCGAGATGTTGGTGCAACTGCTCACGTACATGTACCGCTCCAAGAACCGCGATGCGTTTTACGCCTCGCTGCCGGTGAGCGGACAAAGCGGCACGTTGCGCTCCCTGCTGCCCGGTACGGAGCTGGAAGGCAGGGTACATGCCAAGTCGGGAACGATAGCAGCCACCAAGAACTTTGCCGGATACATCGAACTGCCAAACGGCAAGACATGGGTGTTTGCCGTGATGGTAAGTTTCGGTAATGGCAAATCGAAAGATATACAACGTGTGATAGGCAACTATCTGCTCGATCTCTATAAAACCAAGGGTAAAGAATAGCATCAGCCATGGATGGCTGATCACCGCCTATGTATATTGACGAAACAGATAGTACGAACAGCCTGATGGCACGATTGTTGCGGGGCGAAGAGGAGCAGTATGCAGCGTGCTTAAGCGAGGATATCCCGTTCATCTATACCACGTATCAGACGGCAGGTCGGGGGCAGACCGGCAACGGTTGGGAGTCGGAGCGCGGGAAGAACCTGCTGCTGAGCTACCTGCTGCGCGAGCCGGATGTGCCTATATCCGAGCTGTTCATGCTGAACGTGATAGCCGCAGTTGCCGCCCACCGGACAATAGCCGAGTGGCTGTCGCCTGACCAACGCCCTATGCTAACCATCAAGTGGCCGAACGACATCTATATAGGCAATCAGAAGATTGCAGGCATCCTGGTGGAGAACAGCCTGAGCGGCACGAAGATACAGCATAGCATAGCCGGTATAGGCATCAACGTGAATCAGGAGCAGTGGGGTGGTGGTGCACCCAATCCCGTCAGCATCAAGCAACTGACCGGTGTCAAGGCGGATATTGACTCAATCGTGGATCGGTTCAAGCACAAGCTGGCGACCACCCTGTCGTGTGATTCGATGAAACTGCGCATCTACTACCACGTACATCTGTATCGTCGCGACGGCTATTGGCCGTTTGTGGAGCGCGAGGTGAGCACTGAGCCCACGATGAACGCCACAATGGATGCTGAAGGGCAGTTCATGGCAAGGATTGAGAAGATCCTGCCTACCGGTGAACTGATCCTACGCGACGAGGAAGGCAACCAACGCACCTACCACTTCAAGCAAGTGCGGTATGTGGTGTAAATAGTTCAATGATTAAAATTGTCAATAAATAGTAAATCGTCAATAGAATTATGAAATCCATCATTATCACCGGCGGTGCCGGATTCATCGGAAGTCATGTGGTACGACTGTTTGTGAACAAGTACCCCGAATACCGCATCATCAATGTGGACAAACTGACCTATGCAGGTAACCTGAATAACCTGAAGGATATAGAGAACAAACCCAACTACCGCTTTGTGCGCGCTGATATCTGCGACTTCGATACCATCTACGCCCTGATGCAACAGGAGCAGGTGACAGGTATTATTCATTTGGCAGCCGAGAGTCATGTGGATCGTTCGATCAAAGATCCGTTCACTTTCGCCCGCACAAATGTGATGGGTACGCTCAGCATGTTGCAGGCCGCCAAGCTCTATTGGGAGAGTCTGCCTGAGAAGTATGAAGGCAAACGCTTCTATCACATCTCTACCGATGAGGTGTATGGTGCGCTGGAATTGACCCATCCCGAGGGATTGCCGTCGCCGTTCACGACCAAGGCTTCTGCCGAGGGACATGAGACCTACGGTGAGAATTTCTTTGTAGAAACTACGAAGTACAACCCGCACTCGCCGTACAGTGCATCGAAGGCAAGCAGCGACCACTTTGTGCGCGCGTTCCATGACACATACGGTATGCCTACCATCGTTACGAACTGCTCGAACAATTATGGACCTTATCAGTTCCCGGAGAAGTTGATACCTCTTTTCATCAACAACATCCGTCACCGCAAACCTCTGCCCGTATATGGTAAAGGAGAAAACGTGCGTGACTGGTTGTATGTAGAGGATCATGCACGGGCTATTGATCTCATCTTCCATGAGGGAAAGGTGGCAGAGACCTACAACATCGGTGGCTTCAACGAGTGGAAGAACATCGATATCATCAAGGTAGTTATCCGCACGGTTGACAGGTTGCTCGGACGCAAGGAAGATGAGGATATGAACCTCATCACCTTCGTAACCGACCGTGCAGGTCACGATATGCGCTATGCCATCGACTCGCGCAAACTGCAACGGGAACTGGGTTGGGAACCGACCTTGCAGTTCGAGGAAGGAATAGAGAAAACCGTACGCTGGTACCTGGACAACGAGGCCTGGGTGGACAATATCACTTCCGGAGAGTACGAGAAGTACTACGCAGAAATGTACAACAATAGATGATTATTACCAACCCGAAAATACATCAGCCAATATTGGAGCTTGTGGGCGAGGAAGCCGACAAGTTAGGTATTGAGTGCTACGTGGTAGGCGGTTGGGTGCGTGACTTGATCCTTCACCGCGACAGCAAGGATATTGATGTTGTGGTTGTGCAACCCGCCTCCAGACATCAGCCATACATGGCTGATACTACTGTAACCGGCAAAGCGCCGCGTTGGGGCATACTGCTGGCAGAGGCTGTTGCCGGACGGCTGGGCAAAGGTGCGCACCTGAGCGTATTCAAGACGTACGGCACAGCGCAAGTCAAGAAAGGTGACACGGAGGTGGAGTTCGTAGGCGCGCGTAAAGAGAGTTACCGCCACGACTCCCGCAATCCGATTGTGGAGGACGGCACGCTCGAGGAAGACCAGAACCGTCGGGATTTCACAATCAACGCAATGGCTATCTGCCTGAACCATGACCGATACGGCGAGCTGCTTGATCCTTTTGGCGGTATGTACGATCTGGAGGATTGTATCATACAGACGCCTCTGGATCCGGATATCACGTTCAGTGATGATCCGCTGCGTATGATGCGGGCGATACGGTTTGCTACGCAATTAGGGTTTAATTTGACGGGTGAATGCTTTGATGCCATTGCGCGCAACAAGGAGCGCATCCATATCATCACCCGCGAGCGCATAGCCGACGAACTGAACAAGATCATGCTCTCGCGTAGGCCGTCGGACGGCTGGCTGCTACTCGACAAGACTGGTCTGTTGCCACTTATCTTCCCCGAACTGGCAGCGTTGAAAGGCATAGAAACCGTGGATGGACGCGGACACAAAGATATCTTCTACCACACGCTCAAAGTCCTCGACAACGTTGCCGAGGCGCAAGGCGGGCTATGGCTACGCTGGGCAGCGCTGCTCCACGACATAGGCAAACCCAAATCGAAAAAGTACGAGCCTAAGGTAGGTTGGACGTTCTACAACCACAATTACATCGGTGCGAAAATGGTGCCCAAGATCTTCAAGGCACTCAAACTCCCACTCAACGAAAAGATGGATTATGTGGTAAAGATGGTTGATCTGCACATGCGACCGATCAACCTGATCGAGGAAACGGTGACGGACAGCGCCGTGCGTCGCTTGCTGTTTGAAGCCGGAGAGGATATCGATGACTTGATGATACTTTGTAATGCCGATATCACCTCGCGTAATGCCGATAAGGTCAAACGCTTCCACGACAACTACGAGCTGGTGGTACGGAAGATGGTGGAACTGGAGGAACGTGACCGTATCCGTAACTTCCAACCGCCTGTGATGGGCGACGAGATAATGGCCATGTTCGGCCTTGAACCATGCTCGCTGGTAGGCGAACTGAAGAGTGCCGTAAAGGATGCCATCCTCGACGGTATTATACCCAACGACCACGATGCAGCCGTGGTATATATTCACCAACTGGCCAAAGAGAAAGGCTTGGAATAACTTGAAAAAACGAAACGATATGAAACGATTTTTGACTCTTGGCGTGTGTGTAGCCGCTTGGACAACAGTTTTTGCATGTACGAACTTTCTGGTAGGTAAGGATGCCTCAGCGGATGGCAGCACGATGATAACGTATGCTGCCGATTCGTATTCATTCTACGGTTATTTGCATTATTCTCCTGCCGCTGATCATCTCAGCGGCTCAATGCGTCAAATTATCAATTGGGATAACGGAAAACCGCTGGGTGCTATTCCCGAGGTTCCTCATACCTACAATGTGGTTGGTAATACCAACGAGCACCAACTGACCGTTGGCGAGACTACCTGGGGCGGATTGGAGCAACTGTGGGACACCGTAGGTATCGATTACGGCAGCCTGATTTATATTGCATTGGAGCGTTGCTCCACGGCTCGCGAGGCCATTGAATGCGTGACATCGCTGGTACGCGAGTACGGTTATGCCAGCGAGGGTGAGACATTCTCGTTCGGTGACCCCAACGAGATATGGATGATGGATATCATCGGCAAGGGTTCAGGCGAGAAAGGTGCAGTATGGGTAGCTACACGCATCCCCGACGACTGCATAGCCGCGCATGCCAACCAAGCCCGCACACAAGGCATACCCGCTCCCACCAAAGCTGCAGCCAAGAAAGCCAAGAAAACAGGCGTAGTGGATATGGGCGACATCATGTACTCTGCCGATATCATCGAGTTTGCAAGGCGGAAAGGCTTGTTTGAGGGCAAAGACAGCGAGTTCTCGTTCCAGAAGGTATTCAACCCGTTCGACTTTTCAGGTCTGCTGGCTTGCGAAGCACGTGTGTGGAGCTTCTACCGTCACTTCAGCGATGATATGGATCAGTACCTGCCTTACGTGACCGGTCAGACTTTTTTGGCTACTGGTGGCAAAGATGCCGGTGAGGGTATGCCTCTGTATATCCGCCCAAACCACAAGGTTACGGTACAGGAGATGAAGGATTGCATGCGCGATCAGTACGAAGGCACTCCGCTAGATATCACCCAAGGCATAGCATCGGGTGCATGGCACAGCAAGCTCCGTTATGGTTCGCTCAAGTATGAACTGGACAGCGTGACCTATTGGTATCAGCGTCCTACGGCTACGCAGCAGACAGCATGGTCGTTCGTAAGCCAGATGCGAGGCAGCAAAGCCAAAGGTGCGGGAGGTATATTCTGGTTTGGCGTGGATGATGCCGCTACGAACGTGTATGTGCCCATGTACAGCAAGATCACCGAGGTTCCCGAGTGCTTCAAGAAAGGAAACGGTGACCTGTATACCTACTCGCCGACATCAGCCTGGTGGGCATTCAACTTGGTAGCGAACAAGGCGTACGAGAAGTACGAGCGCATATTGCCCGAGATCCGTGTGCAACAATCGGCATGGGAAGAGCAGTTCAATGCCCAGGTAAATGCTTTGGATAACGAAGTAGCCCTGCTTCCCGAAGCAGAAGCAGTCAAACTGCTTACAAACTACTCCTGCAAGCAGGCACAAGATGTGCTGTTGGCATGGAAAGACCTGTACATCTACCTGATCACGAAATACATCGATGGTCAGGAGCGTAAGGTGGAGAACGGGCAGTTCTTGCGCAACCAATACGGCGAACCCGAGATGCCGAATCGTCCGGCTTACCCCGAATCGTTCCTGCGGACGATAAGCAGTGAGACTCTGCATGAGTAAGTTGTTATACTGTTAAATTTAGGAGTTATGAGTAATATAGAACCAAAAGAGGTATTTGAGATTTTTGCTCAGATCAATCAGATTCCTCGTCCGTCGAAGCACGAGGAGCAGATCAGTAAGTGGCTGCAGGATTTTGCCGCCAAGCATGGTATAGAATGTGTGGTGGATGATGCGATGAACGTAGTGATGCGCGTGCCTGCCACACCGGGATACGAGGATCATGAGGGCGTTATCCTGCAAGCACATCAGGATATGGTGTGCGAGAAGGATGCCGATTGCACGATCGACTTCATGCAAGATGCTATTCAGACTGCTGTGGATGGTGACTGGCTGCATGCCAAGGGAACGACACTCGGCGCTGATGACGGTATAGGTATATCCATGGCACTGGCGGCACTGACACACCCCGCTGTCAAGCACCCGAAACTGGAGGCTTTGTTTACCGTAGATGAGGAGACGGGACTGACAGGTGCCAACAAGTTGCAGAATGGTCTGCTGCAAGGCAAGCGACTTATCAATCTGGATAACGAGGATGACGGACATATATGCATCGGTTGCGCGGGAGGTATCGACTCGCTGGGCAAGATGCACTATACGCCAGAGGCGTTGCCGGAAGGGAAGTGGTTAGCACTGAAACTGCGCGTGGACGGACTGCCAGGCGGTCACTCGGGCGAGGATATCAATAAAGGTCGTGCCAATGCCAACAAGGTACTGGCGTACTTCTTGGCAGAGATGTTCGATTCCACGGATATGTATATAGCAGAGATTCACGGTGGAAACTTGAGAAACGCCATAGCCCGCGAGGCAGAAGCAATCGTATGCATCCCGTTTGAGGACAGAGAGCGGCTGCGTATCCTGTTCAACGAAAAAGCTGCACAGGTGGAGATGGTATATGAAGCCAATAACCCGAATCTGCATTGCTCGTTGGAGACGACTGCTCTGCCTGAGCAGGTGATGAGCCTTAAAGATACCTCACGCTTGCTGGCTACACTGACCACATGCCCGCACGGCATGATTCAGATGTGCGCGGATATACCCGACTTGGTAGAAACATCCACGAACCTGGCATCCGTGCATACACGCCGCGCAGAGGACGACAAGCCGTACATAGAGATCAACACCTCGCAACGTTCGTCGGTGGAGGCTAAGAAACATCAGATAAAACGCCACGTAGAGTACGCCCTTTCGTTGTGCTGCGACGAGGTGACACACGGCGACGGTTATCCAGGATGGGCACCGAATGTGCACTCACCGCTGCTGGATACGATGGTGGCAACGTACAAATCGCTGTATAAAGAAGAGCCGAAAGTGCTGGCAATACATGCCGGGTTGGAGTGCGGATTATTCCTGACAAAATACCCGGATATGGATATGGTAAGCATAGGTCCGCAGATGTACGATGTGCATTCGCCCAAGGAGCGCCTAAGCATCTCTTCCACGGCCAAGACCTGGCAGTGGCTGAAGGTTACGTTAGCAGCGTTATAATAAACGCTTAACGCATACGGTTACCCAGATACTTGCAGATCTCACGTTTGTTGTTCGTGAGGATGGTAAGACGACTGAGCAGTTGAACAGACTGCTCAGTATCGTCTTTAGGCAACTCACGCATCTGTTTTTGGATAGATGCTATCTGTTCAGTTATGATGTTCAGGCGCAACTCGCAGATGAGTTGCGGTACAAGTTCATTGAGCAGTTCCTGTTCGGATTGTTGCTTCACTTCCTGCATCACATTTTCCGAGATAGCCACCTTGTTGAAGATGCTCGACAGTTGATACTTATCGGCTATCAGCTCGCAAGCTAAAGCGTTGATATCGGGATCAGGATGGAACTTGAAGAACGTTTCCGCCACAAAACCTTTGTCGTTGTGGTGTGCGCGGTACTGATCGAAGATCTGCCTGTCGATAGTCGGTGCCACGGTTATCCCGTCTTTATCCAGTTCTTGCAGTATGAACTGCCCGACAGTTACCGTCTGTCCGTTTGGGAACTGGAAGAACGGTCGGTCACCGTAGCGGACGAGCAGCTCGGTCAGGTTACGGAAGTTCATGTCAATCTTCGACAAGGCAGGCTTGCCCGGTGCCGCTTGTGCGGGCGTAGCAGCCTGTGTGCCGTCAGTTGCCGCAGGGGCATTACCCAATATGGCTGCTTGTTCGCGTTCGCGCGTTTGTGCCTGCCAGGCTTCGGTAGCATTCTTACGCTGCTCCAATCGCTGTTGCCCTACGGCACGCAGAAGGATATCGGCAGATGTCTGCAGCAGTTGGGCACAATCGCGTATATACTCGTAGCGGGTTATCTCGTCGGGTATCAGAGCGATGGACTGCACCAGATCGTGGGTAAGCTCCGAACGTTTGGTAGGGTCTTGTTTTACCTGTTCCCAACTGAATTGTGCTTTGAAGCGGATGAAGTCCTGCTGATTCTTCTCTATATACTCTATAAATTCGGACGCGTCATGCGTGCGCGCATAGGAATCCGGGTCTTCGCCGTCAGGCAGCAACACGACTTTCACGAAGAATCCCTCCTTGAGGAACATATCTATACCCCGGATGGCGGCATGTATACCTGCAGCATCGCCGTCGTAGAGTACGGTAATCCTCGTAGTGAACCGCTTGATCAGCCTTACTTGCGGTTGGGTCAGTGCAGTACCTCCGGAAGCCACAACATTTTCTATGCCTGCCTGATGCATTGATAATGCATCCATCTGCCCTTCGACAAGATAACACATGTCTTTGCGGGCTATCTGTTGCTTGGCCTGAAACAGACCGTACAACTCATTCGTCTTGGAATAGATAGTCGACCCCGGGGAATTGACATACTTACCCTGTGGGATCTCGTTGCCGTCCTTGTCGTATTTCTTGCGAAGAATACGCCCTGCAAAAGCGACCGTCTTGCCCGAGGTGGTAAAGATGGGGAAGATCACTCTGTCGCGGAAGCGGTCGTAGGTATCACCTTTCTCGTTCTTGATGCAGATGCCGCAACCGATGAGCGAGTCAGGGTCGTTGGTCAGATATTTGTCGGAATAGCCCGCTTTGTGGGCAGCATCGGTCATCACGGTGCGTTTGTCGGGCGAGAAGCCCAAGCCGAACTTACGGATGGTAACATCCTGCAAGCCGCGTTCGCGGAAGTACTTGAGTCCTATAGCCTGCCCCTCCGCAGTATTCCATAATTGTTCCTGAAACCATTTGTTTGCCCACTCATTGACGGCAAACATTGACTCGCGATCATCGTGATGTTGTTGCTCCTCGGAGGTGAGTTGGCGCTCCTCAATCTCGATATGGTATTTTTTTGCCAAGGTACGCAAGGCATCGGAGTAGGAGCAGTTCTCTATCTTCATCACGAACCCCACGGCATTTCCGCTCTCGCCGCAGCCGAAGCACTTGAATATGCCTTTGCTTGGCGACACGGTGAAAGAGCCTGTTCGCTCCGAGTGGAACGGACACAGCCCGATGAGGTTGGCACCGCGCTTCTTGAGCGGCACGTAGTCTTGTACTACCTCTTCGATCTTGGCAGCACTGAAGATCTTATCGATGGTTTGCGGAGGAATCACAACATGTACGATTTAGTTATTTACCATTTAGTCATTTGGCGAAGTTTTAGATCTGCCAAAGATACATACCCAGTTTGATCTGCCATTGGTCGAAACGACCGCGAGTATAATAGTCAGAGTTGATACCCATCGCTTTGAAAGTGTCGTACTTGTACGGATTGATCAGACCGAAGTCGTATCCGCCACGCAGGAAGAATCGCTTGTATTGGAAACCTGCGCCTACGCCCCACAGGACATTTATACGACGGTAATCCTCAAACGAATCATTGTTGCGGTACTCATAACCGTAACGTACCCGGGGTGGTTGCGTTGTACCATCCGAACTGCGGACGTATTCTTGCTCCGAAAGGGTAAGATGGCATTGTATCGTTGGGCCACTGTAAAGTATCACGTATGTGTCACCGGCTATCTCGAACTTATACTGCCAATCGCAGAACAATTCCAAGCCTTGATATATGTCGCGGTAACATGTCTGGTCAGTGGACATTGAACTGACAGTTGTCCACTTTGACCGATACGAGCCGTATGTATAGTTAATGCCCAGAGTTGTACCAAATCCTTTGGCAATCGTGGCATCGTAACTGATACCTACCTTCAATCCGTTCATGGCTGTGGGTTCCAATTTTTTGGATGAAGTGGCAGTAGGCGAATTCAGCCGTAATATGTTGGAGGCATAGCCTATATGAAAGCCAAAGCCGCCCATTTCTTCCTGTGCCATCATGCTGACAGCCAATAGCAGGCTACAAAGAATAATTGTTGTTCGTTTCATAATCATTTCTTTATGGATAATCCGCTTAGTGCGGAGTTGTTTGTTTCTGTGTTTTTTGGTTTGTCATTTTCTTCCTCGACCGAGGCACTCACGGCTTGTTTTTCCGGTCGCTTGCCACGCTCTACATGTACAAACACATCAGCCGGCACCTGCGGACGTTCCTCTTCCGCCCAGAAAAACGCACCCAGATGCATGATGGCATCCGTAGCCTGATCCATCGGATACATCGTGCCGGTGGTGGAGGTGGTGAAGAGCACGTGATGTACTTGCTGGTTCTCAACAAACACCTTGACAAAACTGCTCTGTGTCCGGTTGCACCCGCTCAGGGTATGCGTCTCGCCGTCAATGGGGAAGAACACCGTTTCGGCATTGCCGTTGACATCGATCTGATGGACATCTCCGTCGCGCACATGGGCAATGATCTCCTTGCCGCTCATCTGGTTGTAGTGTAGCAAGTCGTGCTGCTGGATGCAGATTGCCGAACTCATGCCGTGTATATAATCCACCTCACCGTTGCGTGTGAAGATATAGATGCTGTCGGCTGATACCTGGTTGTTGTCGTTCCAGCAGATAGGTTTGCCGTACATCTTACCGATGGAATCGTAACCGATAAATACCGCCGAGTCGCATACTGATTGCAAATCTTCGCGATAGATGCGCACATTGCGAAAGGCGCGTGTACGGCGGTACATGCTGTCTTTGGGTAACGTGTCCGACAGTAACAATTCCTCAGTGAACAAGGTATCGGCATGCAGATACAGATGCAGCGTGTCACCCCAATACTCCAATAATGCTTTATCGGTAGTAAAACCGTGTGATCCCCACTCGGGATGTTTGGATGCCGGAGAATCTTCCTCGTAGAACTCACTATAGTTCCCGCTTTGAGTGACTTGTTCGGTGGAATCGATGAGTACGATATTCCCATATAGCTTGCCATAGGCTTGCAGCTTGTCGTAGAAGATTGTATCAGCCGTCATGGATCGACCTTCAATATGATGAATCAGTGATCGGTCGAAGAGTTCTGATTCCTCGGTGCGGGTATTGTACACGCCGTTGGAAGAGAGGATGGTCGTTTCCTGCTCATAGATGACTACAGTAGGGCTGACCAGTTGGGCTATATGCGTATCCGTATTGTAGAGCAGGGTATCGGTGTCCATCGTAAAGCGGTCGTTGACCAGATGCACACTGTCGCGGAATGCGGCGTGTTTGTTATACGGCGTGTATTGTCCCCAACGCGAAGTCAGCGTATTCAGGTCATCCACGATCTTGCCGCCGGAGTAGTAATATGCTATATCGTTGGCTCGGTCGTAGTTCATACTATCTGTGGTAAGCACCGAGTTGTGATGGATGAGTCGTACGTTCTGGCGCATGCGGGCAAGTTTGGTGTTGCCGTTATAGAAGAGTTTGTCGCCATAGCCGGTGAGCGTGTCACCTTGTACCATCTTCACATGACCGAACGCCTCAAGAGAATTGCTCTTCTCGTAGAAGTTTGCACTGTCGCAGTACATCAATGCATCATCATGGCGGAACAGCACATTGCCGACCACGATTCGTGCATCAGGTAACACATCTTGATCGAAGAGCAGGTTATCCGCACGCTCCAGATACACCAGTGTTTGCGCCTTTGCCGGTGTGACCGTCAGACAAAGGAGCAAGGAACAAAGACCGATATGTTTTGCGTGTAACTTCAATAGTAAATGGTAAATGACAAAATAGTAAATGATTTAGTGAATCCAATTCGGGTACTGGAATTCGCATCCCGCCCAACGGGGATCGATCTGTATGTACGTCTCTTTCTGCTTGTTGAGTATCCACTTGTGGATAAACTCGGCAGCCAGTTTCTGCTCTAGCATGGAGCGAATAGCCTGGAAGTCGTCTGTGAGGTTGGCACGATGCACATCGGTCTTACGTTTGAGCTTGACAATGGCGCATACCTCTTTGTTCTTTGTGGGATCGACCATTACAAACGGTTGACTGATATCTCCCTCCTGCATCGAATAGATCTGTTTGGCAACCTCTGCCGGCAGATCCTGATACTCGAACTTCGAAGTACCTGTATTGGGATTAGTCATCAAGCCGGCATTCATCGCTGTGTTCTTATCCTCGGAATAATAGATGATAGCCTGTTCGAATGTCAGGCTGTCGGCACGAATCTGTTTGGCGATCGAGTCCAAACGGTTCAAAGCGTTAATCTTGTCGGTAGCGGACACACGCGGCTTGAGCAGAATATGACGGCAATTGATTCGTTCGCCGTGTTTCTCGATGAGTTGGATAATATGATACCCGTATTCCGTTTCTACGATACGGCTGACTTTCTTGGGGTCATTCAAACTGAATGCCACATCCGCAAACTCCGGCACAAGTTGTCCGCGTCCTACGAAGCCCAACTCTCCGCCATGTTTGGCACTTTCCGTATCCTCGGAGTAGAAGCGTGCGAGCATCGAGAAATCCGCTGCACCGCTGGTCACGCGCTCCGTGAACTCACGCAGTTTGCCTTTGATACGCTCTATTTCCTCGATAGGTACAGGCGGAACAAAACTGAGTATCTGTACCTCAACCTCTGCAGGCATCATAGGGATGGAATCCATAGGCAGACTCTGGTAATAACGGCGAATCTCGGCCGGTGTGGGCTTGATGTTCGATGTAAGTTTCTGCTGCATCTGCTGGATAATCATCTGGTTCCTGACCGTCTTCATCATCTCTTCGCGAATCTCCGAACTTGTCTTGCGGAAGTATTCCTCCATCTTTTCCTTCGATCCGATTTGCGAGATATAATAGTTCAGACGCATATCCACCTGATGACTCACGGTCGATTCGGATACCTCTACCGAGTCCAACTCAGCTTGATGCAAAAAAAGTTTCTGCACGGCAATCTGTTCGGGTATAACGCAATACGGGTCACCGGGTATAGCCTGCCCCTCGTATTGTGCACGCAACCGCTCCTCTTCTACTTCCGAGCGCAAGATGGCTTCATCTCCCACAATCCAGATGACTTCATCAATAATATTATCCTCTGCCATGCATGGTATGGCAATAGTCAATAAACAGATATATAGTAGTTTTTTCATAATCCGTTTCATTTTTCGCTTTTAAATTGTATTTTTCCGAACCGGACAGCATCATCGTACAGTTCTTGGCGTTGGTTTTGCAGGAATCGTATTCTGCGTTCTGCCAGGATCATCTTGTCGATTGTAGTCCTTGCATACTCTATAGGCATAGCCTCACCTGCCAATCGGCAATCCGTGACTTGCAGCAGATAGAGCGAAGTGGAATCCTGCTCGGCGTACTGCTTGCCTGCTGTCAATGATTTCTGCCATTTGTTCGATGGCATACGCATCAATATCTGGTTGCCTGTACGCCATTGCGTGGTGAATAATTCGTATCCGCTGGCGTATTGGTAAGCATATTTCTCGACATACTCCAGATTAGCTTCCTCGCTAAGATCCGTCAGGCGACTTTTCAGCTCGTTTTGTGCCGGCGCGTCCAGAGGAATAACCAGTAATGCTCCTTGCAGAATATTCTCTTGCAGGATAAACTGCTCGGGATGATGCACATAGAACGTATCGGCCTCTGCATCGCTTACCGCTTTAGGCATACGTTTATTTACGATATGTCGTTCGAACTCGGCGACATACAAACTGCGGCGGTAATCTTCCACCAGCGCCTCTATCTCCGGTGTACTATGATTCTTGCCTTCCTGATATTGCAGAATATCCGTTGCCCAGCGACGGATGAACTGCTCGGCATATCGTGCACTGTCCTCCGGCGTGGCGGCATGCTGAGTCACAGCATCCAAATCACTCTGATACAGATAGTTGCTGCCCAGTTGCGCCACGGCACCTTCCTTGGCATCGCGCTGAAACAGATTACAACCGCTCAAGCAAAAGGCCATGCCGATAAGCACAATACTATAAATTTGTGTTCTGTTCATATCTTCAAAAAATCGTACAAAGGTACGAAAATATTTGCATAAATGCAAATTTTCAGTCAACTTTCTTGCAAAAACATTCATTTTTGCCTTGCTGAATGATAAATGGTGTACAATTTTGCCCTGTCTATCGTCTCAAACTCATTCGGCAAGTCAATTTCGGGTGCAGCAATACCCGTGCCTATCCTGACGGACGCCACCTCTATATGCATCTCATCCCAGATGTCCGTTTCCAATATATGCCGTAACAATGTAGCCCCGCCCTCCACAAGGATGGAATGGATATTCCTTTCTGCCAAATCATGGAGTATAAACGGCCAATCAGTCTGCTCGCTATATACGATGGTGGGCGCATCCGGCGAGAATATGCGTGCATCTTTCGGTATGCGATGATGCCTGTCCACTACCACGCGTACAGGGTTCCTGCCTGGCCAATGGGTGGTCAGCAGGCGCGGATTATCCGATAGTGCCGTATTCGTACCCACCATGATAGCCATGTTTTCGGCACGCATCTTGTGTACCAACCGCTTCGTTGCCTCGGTGGAAATGACCAGCGGACTGCTGACCACTGACTGCTGATGGCTGATAGCCGGCCGGTTGTCCATGAAGCCATCAGCTGTTTGTGCCCATTTGAGGATGACGTACGGACGATGTTGTTCGTGCAGGCAAAGGAAACGCTTGTTCAGTTCGCGGCAAGCAGCTTCTTCCACCCCTATTGTCACCTCAATCCCCGCATCACGCAGTTTCTGTATGCCGCGACCGGCCACTTGAGGGTTAGGATCAAGGCAGCCGACCACCACCCGCCGTACACCCTTGATGATTATCAGGTCAGCGCAAGGCGGAGTCTTGCCGTAATGCGAGCACGGCTCGAGCGATACGTAGAGTGTCATGGCTTGATAGGCTGCCGTCTTCTCGGCATCCGACCATGTTTCCATGCGCTTGTCAGCGGCGTGAAAACACTCAACCTCTGCATGACCGCCACCGTATTGCAGATGCCAACCTTCAGCAAAGATCTCATCCGGTTGACCGTTATGCCCGGATGATGGTCGTACAAGCACCGCCCCCACCATGGGGTTAGGAGCTACATAGTACCTGCCGTTGGCTGCAATCTGTACGCAACGCAAGATATAATCCGAATCCGTCATAATCTGCTTTTATTGGTTTACTTTTAACTTTTGAGTCGTTAAAATTTGCATTTGTCGATTTTTTTTCGTATCTTTGCAGCGTGAAAGCTGTATTGGAACATATAGTATCCCGTCTAATGCCGTTCTACCCCAAAGAGGAGGCACGCGAAATGGCATTTTGGATTATTCAGGAAACAACCGGAATGACCCGCTTTGATGTCTGCATGCATACCGATACAAAAAACATACCAAATTTGGAAATAATTTTAAAAAAATTATCAGAATATATCCCGATACAGTATATTTTTGGTCATTCCGAGTGGTTGGGTCTGGATCTGCGCGTAACGGAAGCCACACTTATTCCGCGCCCGGAAACAGCTGAATTGGTGACACTTGTGAGTGATCAGCAATCAGCAGTCGGCAATCAGCAATCAGGATATCGGGTACTGGATATCGGCACGGGTTGCGGATGTATCGCTTTGGCGCTTAAGCAGCGACATCCCGAGTGGACAGTACATGGTTTGGACAAAAGCCGTGAGGCATTACAGATTGCGCGAACGAATGCAAGAAACAACCACTTGGATGTCGAGTTCTTCGAAGCGGATATCCTGACAGATGATATATCCGGATATGACATGATTGTTTCCAACCCGCCGTACATACGTCCGTCGGAGCGTTGTACAATGACCGAGAACACCCTTCGCTACGAACCCGGGGAAGCCTTGTTTGTTCCGGAAGATGATCCGCTGCTGTTTTATCGCCGCATCGCTCAGTTGCACCGTGCACCGGAGCTTTGGCTTGAAATCAGTGAGACGCAGAGCGAAGCACTGATCGATATGTTACTATCGGAAGATTATGAGGCTGAGTGCCTGCAAGATATGTATGAAAAACCCAGATTCATCCATGCCAGAAAATCCCGTTGATACCGTTGCGCTTACTGCACTTGCTCAACGATATTGCTCGACTGCCGAACATTGCTCTGCGGATGTCGGGCAATTGTTGGCGCGTCATGGCGGTACGTGTGAACAGACAGACGAGGTCATCGATGTTTTGAAGCAACAGAAGTTCATAGACGAGGCACGATACTGCCGTGCGTTTGTACATGATAAGATAGCCTTTCAGGGTTGGGGGAGGATCAAGATTCTGATGGCTCTTCGCGCCAAACATCTGCCCGAGTCACATATTCAGGATGCCCTTAGCGGGATAGATGAGGTAACCTACGAAACCAATATCCGCAAACTGTTGCATGCCAAGCGAGGCAGTGATAAACCAAAAGTGATGCGTTTTTTGCTGCAACGCGGCTACACCTACGATGACATACGTCGCTATACCGGTTATGAAACAGACGACTGAAGCCATAGTACTCGGATTACGCAAGCATTCTGACAAGATGTCGGTGCTGCATGTGTACAGTCGTTCTGAAGGACGATTGGCGCTTCAGGTGTATGGCGCGCATAGCAAGCACAAGGTACGTGCTGCGTACCAACCCCTGTCCATTGTGGAAATTACGTATACGCAGCCACCCACGCGCTCCGTACCTGCTTTGTCGGCAATCGATACGGTTTTCTTGCCCGAGAAGATTGTGACAGATATCCGTAGGCAGTCGGTAGCATTGTTTGTTACCGAGATCCTGTTGCTTACCGTCACGCATCCGATGCAGGATGATGCCTTGTACGGTTTTCTCGATGCCTACGTTCATGAATTGAATGATACGTCCGTACCTGAAAATATGCATTTGTTCTTTTTGGTTCGCATGGCCGATTATTTAGGTATCGGCATGCCGCAATCAAACGCTGATGCTTCCGAAACAGAAGATATTCGCCATGCATCTCTATCCCGCCATCAGCGAAAAAAGATGCTTCAAGAGTTTTGTGATTACTATCTTACGCACATAGACAGTTTTCGTTTTCCAAAATCACTGGATGTCCTGACAGAGATATTTAATTAGGTTATTTGCGCCAATCTGCCTGATTTTGCAACTACGGAATAGCAATATAATGGTTTTGTATGGCAGTTAGTATGGTTAGGCATGATTTTTGTTACTAATTTTAAGGCTAAATGGCCATATTTTAAGGTAGAATAAAATAGCATAAGATATGATACAAGTAGTAACAGACGCCAACATGAAGGAGTTGTTGGCAACCGGCAGTCCGGTGGTTGTGGATTGCTGGGCACAATGGTGCGGGCCTTGCAAAATGATGCATCCTGTGATGGACGGATTGGCTGAGGATTATGAGGGACGAGTTATTGTGGGCAAGTTGGATGTGGATGAAAATCCGGAAACTTGCGAGCAGTATGGGATAATGAATATTCCTACCGTGTTGTTCTTCAAGAACGGCGAACTGGTTAACCGCAGTGTAGGATATACTCCCCGTCCGAAGATTCAGCCGATGGTCGAGGCGCTGCTGTAAGGTAGCCTTGGTTCGGTAGCTCAGCTGGATAGAGCAACAGCCTTCTAAGCTGTGGGTCCCGGGTTCGAATCCCGGCCGAATCACAAACAATCAAGGCTATGTTGTCGGCAAGTTTGCTTGTAGACAACCGGACGGATTGTTTGAACTGATTGCCTGCAAGCAGCGGGAGATTACGTAGAAATCCCGGCCGAATCGCCGCAATCCCAGACGTTCGGTTTATAAATTCTCAGAAAAACCTAAATACAAAGTATACTGTAAGAGCATAATATGCGTCAATTAAAAATTACAAAATCAATCACCAACCGCGAATCGCAGTCGTTGGATAAGTTTCTGCAAGAGATAGGTCGCGAAGATCTTATATCGGTTGAGGAAGAGGTTGAGCTGGCGAGTCGTATTCGTAATGGCGATATGGCTGCCCGCGAGCGACTGGTGAATGCGAATCTTCGTTTCGTGGTTTCGGTGGCCAAGCAATACCAGAACCAGGGACTTAGTCTGCCTGACTTGATTAATGAAGGAAACTTCGGCCTGATCAAGGCTGCCGAGAAGTTCGATGAGACTCGCGGCTTCAAGTTCATTTCATATGCCGTATGGTGGATTCGTCAATCTATCCTGCAAGCGTTGGCTGAGCAGGCACGTATCGTGCGTCTGCCGCTCAATCAGGTAGGATCACTCAACAAGATCCAGAAGGCTTACTCCCGCTTTGAGCAGGAGTACGAACGTCGTCCGTCGGCCGAAGAGTTGGCGGAAGAGTTGGATATGCCGATGGATAAGATTGCTGAGATCTTGCGCATGCAAGGCCGCCATGTGAGCATGGATGCACCGTTTGTTGACGGCGAGGACAACAGTCTGATCGATGTAATGGAGAATCAGGACTCTCCCCGTGCAGACAGAGGCTTGATGGGCGAATCGCTGACGCAGGAGATTGATCGCGCACTGGATACGCTTAGCGATCGTGAGCAGCGTATCCTGCGTAAGTTCTTCGGCTTGGGCGACAGTTACAAGCAGGAGCGTACCCTGGAAGAGATCGGTGAGGAGGAAGGTCTTACACGCGAACGCGTACGCCAGATTAAGGAAAAGGCGCTGCATAGCCTGGCTCAGAACTCGCGAAGCAAGGTGCTGCGCACATACCTGGGGTAATGGCAGTTGATTTACTATTCAGCAACAATTAGGAATGGCGAATAAGCGAAAGATTATCAATGACCCCGTTTTTGGGTTTATCAATATCCCCAACGAGTTCATTTATGACGTACTGCAACATCCTTTTGTGCAACGTTTGAACCGCATACGACAACTTGGCTTGTCGTATGTCGTTTATCCCGGTGCGCAGCACAGCCGTTTCCTGCACTCGATAGGTGCGATGCATCTGATGAGCGATGCTATTGCTTCACTTAGGCAGAAAGGGGTGGATATAACTCCCGAGGAGGCCAACGGAGCGATGGTAGCCATCCTGTTGCATGACATAGGTCATGCACCGTTCTCGCATGTAATGGAGCACACCCTGATTGAGGGTATCACCCACGAAGAGGTATCCCTTAGAATGATGGAGCAGATCAACCAAGAGATGTCCGGCGCATTGGACGTAGCGATAGCTATATTCAAAAACGAGTACCTCAAACATTTCCTGCACCAGCTCATATCCTCCCAGTTGGATATGGACAGGATGGATTACCTGTGCCGCGATTCGTTCTTCACGGGCGTGACGGAAGGTAGTGTGGCTTCGGCGCGACTGATCAAGATGCTCAATGTGGTGGATGACCATCTGGTTATCGAAGCCAAAGGCATCTATTCGGCCGAGAAGTTCCTGGTAGCGCGAAGGCTGATGTATTGGCAGGTGTATCTGCACAAGACATCAGTGGCTGCCGAGCAGATGCTCATAAAGATTCTTGCCCGAGCCAAGGAATTAGCTGGTAATGGTGATGCGGTTAGCAGCGAACAGTTGTTCTGTGCGCCGGCATTGCATTATTTCCTCTATCAGCATATTACCGGTGACAAGTTCATACACGACAACCATGTCTTGGCGCAATACGCCTTGCTGGATGATTCGGATATCCTGTCGGCTATCAAAGCCTGGCAGACGCACCCGGATACAGTGCTGCGGTTGTTATCCGAAGCGTTTGTGAACAGACGACTATTCAAAGGGAAACTGCTGGATGCACCGCTTTCAAGTTCGGCTCAAGCAGCACTCAAACAGGAGTATGCTACGCGATTCGGCATCACAGAACAGGAGGCTGAGTACTTCTTTGTGGAGCATGTATCCACCTCCAATACCTATTCCGAGAAGGACGACAGTATCGACATTTTGTACAACGACGGTACGGTGCGCGATATAGCCCAAGCGTCGGATATGCTTAACTTGCAGACGCTTACGTATAAGCCGCATAAGCAGTACTTGTTTTATTATCAGTAGTCAGAAATCAGATATCAGGATTCAGATATGCAGTTCAGTGCTCAACAGATAGCAGGATTTGTGTCGGGTGAGATCATCGGTCAGCCTGACGTGATGATTCACGATGTGAGTCCGATCGAGCAAGGCCGTGCGGGCACCTTGTCGTATGTTACCGACGAACGTTTCTTACCCGCCTTATCCACTACCGAAGCTTCGGTAGTTCTTCTTACGCGCGCGCTATACGATGCGATGCAAACGTACAAAGCCACGCTGATTCTGGTGGAAAATGCCCGTCAAGCCATCGGTGTTTTGCTACAAGGCGTGTCGGAGTTTCTTCGTCCGCGCAAGCAGGGCGTGGAGCAGCCGAGCTATGTGGATGCATCGGTCAATGTGCCACAGGATGCTTATGTCGGGGCATTTGCGTATATCGGCAAAGGCGTACAACTTGGCAAAGGCGTACAGATCTACCCGCAGGCTTATATAGGCGACTATACGCGCATCGGCGACAACACGATCATCTATGCCGGCGTGAAGATCTACGACCATTGCACCGTAGGCAAGGATTGTATCATCCACTCGGGGTGCGTGATTGGGGCAGATGGCTTCGGCTTTGAGCCGGATGCACAAGGTGTGAACCATAAGATCCCGCAGATTGGTACGGTTGTCATCGATGATGATGTCGAGATAGGAGCCAACACGACTATCGACCGCGCGATGATGGGCGAGACGCATGTAGCGAAGAACGTTAAGATTGACAATCTGGTGCAGGTGGCGCACAACGTGCAGATAGGCGAGTCAGGTTTCCTCTGTGCACAGGTAGGCATAGCCGGTTCCACAACGATAGGACATCATTGCATCTTGGCAGGTCAGGTAGGTGTGGCAGGACATATATCGATTGCCGACAATGTCGTTTGCGGTGCGCAGACCGGTGTCGCCGGCTCTATCCGCAAGGCGGGGCAGTACCAAGGCTCGCCGGCTATCGATGCCATGAATTGGCGACGCTCGTCGGTGGTGTTCAAGCATCTGCCCGAACTGCAACAACAAGTCAACCAACTCGTCCGCAATGCGGAAAACGAACAATAAAGCCATACAACACACGTGAAGCAACATACATTAGCCCGCCCCTTCTCGCTGGAAGGCAAGGGATTACATACAGGAGTATATATCCACGCCACGTTCGCTCCGGCAGCGGAGGGTTATGGTATATGTCTGTGCAGAACAGACCTGCCTGACTGCCCTACGCACCACGCGTATGCCGATTATGTGTCAGCTACCGAGCGCGGCACGGTGCTGGAGCACGGCAGCTGGCGTATATCCACGGTGGAGCACGCTCTGTCGGCCTTGTATGCCATGGGCATCGACAACTGCCTGATCTCCGTCGATGGGGCTGAACTGCCTATCCTGGATGGTAGCGCTATGCCGTACGTCAAGGCTATTCAGCAGGCAGGTATCGTGGAGCAACAAGCAGAAGCAGACGTGTATGCGGTGCGCGAGCCTATCGAGTATATCTCCGAGCACGGCAACCGCTTGCTGCTCACGCCGTGCGACGATTATCAGGTAGAGGTGCAGGTGTGCTACCCATCGCAGATACTCAAGCGACAGCGTGCCGAGCTCAGGAACCTGAACGATTATCCGCGAGAGATAGCTGCGGCTCGTACGTTCTGTTTCGTCCGCGAGATTGAGCCCTTGCTCCGGCTCGGACTGATCAAGGGGGGCGACCTGAAGAACGCCTTGGTGATCTATGAGACGCCGATGTCGCAGGAGGGGCTGGACTATCTGACCGACAAACTCGGGCAACCGCGATTGGATGCCACCAAACTGGGTTATCTCTCGCCCATCCATTTCCACAACGAGCCCGCCAGGCATAAACTGCTGGATATAATTGGTGACCTGTCGCTGATCGGATGCCGGATTCAGGCACATATCTATGCCGAGAAACCCGGACACACCTTCAACACCTCGTGTGCACGACAACTGCGTAACAAAATTTATCCCAAGCAGGTATAATTCGTAATTTGAAATTTTTAATTTGTAATTTATATGATTCATCCATTAGCATGCGTCCATCCGTCGGCAGTGATTGCCGAGTCGGCAGAGGTCGGACCATTTGCATATATAGAAGCCAATGTAGTGATAGGCGAGCGCACCGTAGTGATGGCTAATGCCTCCGTGATGAGCGGTGCGCGCATTGGTGACGATTGTCAGATCTTCCCGTCAGCCGTGGTCGGAGCCATTCCTCAGGACTTGAAGTTCCAAGGCGAAGAGACTCTGGCTATCATCGGCAACCACACCGTTATCCGTGAATGCGCAACGGTGCATCGCGGTACGGCATCCAAGGGGAAGACCGTGGTAGGCAACCATTGCCTGATTATGGCGTATTCGCATGTGGCGCACGACTGTCTGCTGCACGACCATATCATCATGTCCAATGCCACGCAGCTGGCAGGCGAAGTGGTGGTGGATGATTATGCTATCCTGGGCGGAGGATCACTGGTGCATCAGTTCACGCATGTGGGTGCCCACTCCATGACCCAAGGCGGTACGAAGGTCAACAAAGATATACCGCCCTACGTGATTGCAGCGCGCGAACCGATATCGTACTGCGGCATCAATTCCGTAGGATTGAGTCGTCGGGGATTCAGCCGCGAGCAGGTGGCTGCTATCCAGGATACCTACCGCCTGATCTATATGTCCGGACTGAACGTATCGCAGGCGTTGCAGCAGATCAACGAAACGCTGCCGCAATCGCCGGAACGAGATGCCATCGTCAACTTCATCGCCAATTCACCGCGGGGCGTGATCCGAGGAACGATGTAACAGGTGGAGTAATGACAACCTTTAATTGAATATTTAAATTTTTACATACAATGGAAGAACGTAGCTTGAATTTTATTGAACAGATCGTTGAAAACGATTTGGCAGAGGGAAAGAACGACGGACGCATACAAACGCGTTTCCCGCCCGAGCCTAACGGCTATCTGCATATAGGTCATGTGAAGGCTGTATGTCTGGATTTCGGAATCGCCGAGCGCTATAACGGCGTATGTAACCTGCGCTTTGATGACACCAATCCCGTTAAGGAGGACGTGGAGTATGTTGACTCTATTGAGCGCGATATAGCGTGGCTGGGCTTCAAGTGGGGACATATATACTATGCTTCCGACTATTTCCAACAGCTCTACGACCTGGCAATCCGTTTCATCAAGGAGGGAAAGGCGTATGTCGACGAGCAGACCGCCGAGCAGATTGCCGAGCAGAAAGGTACACCTACCGAAGCCGGTGTAGCATCGCCCTATCGTGACCGACCGGTAGAGGAGAATCTGCGTCTGTTCCAGGCTATGCAGAACGGAGAGATACCCGAAGGAAAGATGGTGTTGCGTGCCAAGATTGATATGGCTAATCCGAACATGCACTTCCGCGATCCGATCATGTACCGTATCATCACCTCGCATCCGCATCACCGCACGGGTCATACATGGAATGTATATCCTATGTACGACTTTGCTCACGGTCAGAGCGATTATTTCGAGGGTGTGACGCACAGTATATGTACCTTGGAGTTCGTGGTACATCGCCCGCTGTATGACTATTTCATCGACCAGTTCGTTCCGCAGGGTGAGTATCGCCCGCATCAGTACGAGTTCAACCGTCTGAACATCACCTACACCGTGATGTCCAAGCGTAAGATGTTGCAATTGGTGAAGGAAGGTCTGGTTGCCGGCTGGGATGATCCGCGTATGCCGACTGTGTGCGGTCTGCGTCGCCGCGGTTATACCGCCAGGGCGATCCGTGAGTTCATCGACCGCATCGGTTATACCAAGGTCGAGGGCATGATCGACGTAGGCTTGCTGGAGCACACCATACGCGAGAATCTGAAAGAGACCGCTCCGCGTATATGCGCCATCTTCGATCCCGTAAAACTGGTCATCACCAACTACGAGGGTGAGGGCGAGATCATCATTGCCGACAATATCGACGGTCATGAGGAACTCGGTACGCGCGAGATGCAGTTCGGCAAAGAGCTGTGGATTGAGCGCGGCGACTTCCTTGAGGAGGCTGACAACAAGTTCTTCCGCCTCAGCCCGGGTGGGCGTGAGGTGCGCCTCAAGAGCAGTTATATCATCCAGGCTACCGGTTGCGAGAAGGATGCCGAGGGTAACATCACCACCGTATATGCTACCTACGACCCGAACTCCAAGTCCGGTACCGAGGGTGGTAACCGCAAGACGAAAGCGACCATCAACTGGGTAGAGTGTCGCTCGGCGCTCGATGCCGAGGCACGCTTGTACGACCGATTGTTTGCCGTGGAGAATCCTGCAGCCGAGGAAGGTGACTTCCGCGATATGCTCAACCCCGAAAGCTTGGTGATCAAGAATATCAAGGTCGAAGGCTCGCTGCGTAGCGAGATGCATGAGCCGGTGATGGTCAATGGCGTTGAGCAGGAGAATCACTACCAGCTACTCAAGCAGGGATACTTTGTGGTGGATCCTGATACTACGGCCGACAAACTGGTACTCAACCGCACCTGCTCGTTGAAAGACAATTATCTGAAATAGTTCAATTGGCAGCAATTGTCCATCAATAGTTAATCGTCAATTGTCCAATAGTCAATTATATTGTCCGTTTCGCCGCAAGTGGGTGGCAGCTACACCGGAGGAAACAGTGCGTCAGAGTTGCCTGCGTGCCTTGGTGGAGCAGTACGGTTACCCGCAGTCGCTCATAGCGGTGGAAGTGCCGATCAAGATAGGTGCGGGTGTCGAGAAACGTTGCGATGCGGTGGTGTATTCGCTGTCCCTGCAACCGCTCATGCTGCTGGAGTTCAAAGCCGAACAGGTGCCTGTCACCAGGGCGGTGCTCGATCAGGCTGCTGTATATAACACCACGGTGCATGCGCCGTATCTTGTTCTGGCTAACGGCAAGCAGACAGTTGTGGCACAGATCGACGCGGATAGAAACATAACCTTTTTAACCCATATACCTGCATGGAATCAGTTATTGTCCTGAATGATGCCATTGATACTCTCGCCTTCTATGGCGTGAACAATGCGAACATACTTTGCCTGAGCAACCAGCATCCCGAAGTCAGGGTGGTGGCGCGCGGATATCGGATCAAGGTGTCCGGTCCGGAAGCGGCTGTCAAGCGATTTACGGATATCGTGGAGCGCTGTCAGCAGGTATGTCTGCGCAATGGCTCGCTCAACGAGGCAAAGATCCTCGAACTGATTCACGGCTCGTCGCCAGAAAGCGTTACGCACGAACATCTGATCCTGCATGGTATGGGCGGCAAGCCGATCCTGGCACGTACGCTCAATCAGCAACGTCTGGTCGAGGGATTTCTGCACAATGATCTGTTGTTTGCCGTCGGACCAGCTGGTAGCGGCAAGACCTATACGGCTATTGCTCTTGCCGTCAAAGCACTGAAGAACAAGGAGGTGAAACGTATCATCCTGTCACGACCTGCTGTGGAAGCCGGCGAGAAGTTAGGATTCCTACCGGGCGATATGAAGGAGAAGATCGATCCCTATCTGCAACCCCTGTACGATGCCTTGCAGGATATGTTACCACCGAACAAGTTGCAGGAGTACATGGAGCGTGGCACGATACAGATTGCGCCGTTGGCGTTCATGCGCGGACGCACACTGTCGGATGCTGTGGTTATTCTGGACGAGGCACAGAATGCGACCGTACTGCAACTGAAGATGTTCCTGACCCGTATGGGCTTGGGCAGCAAGATGATCGTCACGGGCGACCTGACGCAGATCGACCTGCCCGGTTCGCAACGTTCGGGATTGTCGGATGCGCTGAATCGTCTGGGAAACATCAAAGGCATACAGATCGTGGAATTCAATCAGAAAGATATCGTTCGTCATCATCTGGTAACACATATAGTTAAGGCCTATGCTGATTAATACGTATTCTGCTGCATCTGTAGGTATTGACGCTGTGATTGTCACGGTGGAGGTACACGCCACACCGGGTTACGATTTTACCTTGGTGGGTCTGCCTGATGCTGCCGTCAAGGAGGGACATGAGCGCATCGAATCGGCCATCATGATCTCCGGCATCCGTATGCCGCAGCGCCAATACACGATCAACATGTCGCCCGCTGACCTGAAGAAGGAAGGTTCGGCTTTCGACCTCACGCTGGCTATCGGTCAACTGGCTGCCACCGAACTCGTTCAGAGCAAACTCCTGTCACAGTTCCTGATCACCGGCGAGCTGTCGCTTGATGGTCATCTGCGTCCTGTACATGGCTGTCTGCCTATAGCTTTGGCGGCTAAGAATAACGGATTCCGCGGAGTGATCGTACCGCAGGAAAATGCCTGCGAAGCTGCTGTGGTGGATGGGATAGAGGTGTACGGATTTGAGCACCTGACGGATGTTATCAGCTTCCTGAACGGCACGCAGCAGTGGCAACCCGCGCACGTGGATGCTAAGCAGTTGCTGGCCACCTACGCTTTTCCTACCGATATTGATTTTTCGGAAGTCCGCGGGCAGCACGAGGTGCGCCGCGCTATCGAGGTAGCAGCCGCAGGCGGACATAACCTGATCATGATCGGGCCACCCGGGGCAGGCAAATCGATGATGGCCAAACGTATCCCTACTATCCTTCCCCCCATGACCCTGAGCGAGGCGCTGGAAACAACGAAGGTCTATTCCGTTTCCGGCAAGCTGCGCAAGACAGTCCAGCAGCGTAGCGATCTGACATCTAACAGCGGCAGCGGTCTAACCTCCCTTATTGTGCAACGACCGTTCCGTTCACCCCACCACACGATCACCGATGTGACCCTTGTGGGTGGCGGTACCAATCCGCAGCCCGGTGAGGTCAGTTTAGCCCATAATGGGGTGCTCTTCCTCGACGAATTGGCAGAGTTCAAGCGCTCGGCACTCGAGGTGTTACGTCAGCCGCTGGAGGACGGACATATAACTGTGGCGCGCAACAAACTGTCGGTGGATTACCCGGCGCATTTTATGCTCGTGGCAGCCATGAACCCCTGCCCATGCGGTCACTACGGGGATGTGAAGCGCCCGTGTACCTGCACCCCGGCACAGCGGCACCGATATATGGGGCGTATAAGTGGTCCGCTTCTTGACAGAATTGATATCCAGTGCCACATCGATGCTGTAGGGTACGATGACTTGAGAAGTAAGGCCGATGGAGAGTCGTCGGCCGATATCCGCGAACGCGTGCTCAAAGCACGGGCTATCCAGACCGAACGGTTCCGCGGCACGTCAGTGCACTGCAACGCACAGATGACCCCTACCATGGTGCGCAAGTATTGCAAACTCGATGCCGCAGCCGAGCAACAGTTGCGGATGGCTATGGAGGTGTACGGTCTGTCGGCTCGTGCCTACGACCGCATACTGAAGGTGGCGCGAACGCTTGCCGACCTTGACGCCGTGGCGAATCCCGACATGCCTGTATCGGATACATTGCAGGTGCAGCATCTGTTGCAAGCGATCCAGTTCCGTCAGCTCGACCGTGCCGACTGGGGAGAATAATTCCTGTCATACGATTACAAAAATACGTGCTGTGGTTATGACCGCGGCACGTATTTTCTTTGCACCCTTATGGGCGAGGTTGCGTTACTAGGAATTTTTTTCCGTTCTGTATCAGCACACCCGTGCAGTTCCTGTCTACACGTATTCCTAATATGTTATATACCGGCTCGTTCCAATTGATTTCTGTGGGGTCGGATACTTGTTCCGTGTCGGTGGTAATATCCTCGCTATCGCCCGTATATAGCACTTTGCACATCGATTGTTGTGGTACTCCTGCGTCTACATCCGTCAGGTCAATGTATGCTCTATATTGCGCAATGTGACCTGTTCCTTCTCCCACGCGACGCAATTGGTTATTGGATATACCATAGCAATATGAAGGAACAGATTTAGGCGATTCGCTAAGGTTTCCGACTAATCCGCGAGCAGGAACCGCCTCATCTACAGTCGGTGCGCCTGTCGGGTACCACATGGTCATCTTGGTATCCAATGCCTCAATCAGGTACGGCTTACCTGCTGTGAGCATTTCTGTTTCTTCAACAATATAGATACCTGCCAGTTGACTGCCATTCATCTTTTTACCCTCGATGTTATATGCTTTCACGCCCCATGCGAACGGCAGAGCTACGGCGTGTGGCAGACAGATTGTGCCAAAATCGCCGTTAGTGAACCCTGCGCGTTGGCTGTTGAGTTCCGTCTGCTTGATAGTGCTCGGCACATCAACAGATGTAATGCCCGGAAATTCTCCTTGCTGATCAGCCACAAACGTCTCAGCAACGGCATTGTAAGCAATACGTATACCGTCATCCTTCGACCACAAGAACTTTTGGTTCTCCAGCGTGAATACACCTTCGGTCTGAGCCAGGAACTGTTCGCCTAACTTGATGTAATAACCATCCGTGCACTCAGCCACTTGCCAGGTTAATGTTGTCTTATTCGGTGCTGAGATGGCATTACCGTTCTTGTCGAGGTTAGGAATGAAGTAATCTCCGTTCAAGTACATCATCGGCAGTGCTGCAACGGTGTTTGTGTTGTCGTGCGCCAATGCCACGCGTGCACCGCCATACTCCGCTACAAGCATCTTTCCTGAGGTCACAATCGGTGCCGTGGTGTAGTAAGTCGTGCCACCTCCACTATAAGTTACGGATATTGATTTAAGGTTAACCGCCCCTGTAAAGGTTGCCTCCCCATTATCAATATTAAACGACTTGGACGGATTGGATGTTACTGCCGTAATATCTCCGGTCGAGCATGTTATAGTGATAGTATTAGCTGCATATAAACGATATGTTTTATCCGTATTCCACCAACGTCCTTGATAATTACCGGATGTTTTGGTTACATGGATAGTTACAGGCGATATTGTCACTTCCGGATGATTTGAGTCGTGCTCCCAACTATTATCAGAAGCAATCTGTTGGAAGTCAAATTCAACACTACCGCTTCCGCCACTACCGCCTTCAACAAGCTCATATACAGCATAGAAATCCTGATCTGCATATACAGCACCGAAACTATTGAGCCATGTGTATGAAGTTGTATTGTCAGTGCCGAGTTCGTCCTCCCACCAACCGACGAAGGTGTAGTCATTGCAAATAGTAGGATCATCCGGTTTGCTGGCCACTGCACCGGCATATACAGACTGTGTGCTAATTATTGAGCCGTTGTCAATGAAGCGGATGGTGTAAGTAGGCAACGCCTCAAACAGTACATTGATAGTGGATTCACCTGTTACGTTCTGTGCGTAGGTAACGGTTTTGGCTTCATTGTCAATCGTCACGCCGGCGTTGATACCCGATTGCGTAATCTCCTTGAATCGATAACCTTCATCCGGAGTAATGCCCGATACAGTTACTACCAAACCGGCAGAGCTACAATTCTCTTGCTCATCCGTCTTGTCAATACTGAATGAGCCATTCGATGGTGTGCCCTTGGTGATCGTTACCGTATTCGTACAATCGGCACAGTTCGGTGCAGTAGTGTAGTAGGTAGAGCCACCTCCTTTTTCGATAGTAATGACAATTTGAGTAATACGTGCTTGTTTACCACTATTACCGGATGTACATGCTGGAGATGTCCAACTTGCAGAATTCGGAGTATAAGAAGTCTTCCAACCACCACCATCATTAGAACCATCAAAGGTAAAGGCGATAGAGGTCATGTCGCCTACTGATGAGGTTATCGTAAGAGTTGCGCCCTTATATATACGATAATCAGTTCCATTATTCAACACACCATTAGAAGTCGTAAGGCTTATACCATCTTTCGGGAATGAAGTATCTGTTGTCGCATCTAATGTTATTGTGGAACTGCCACCACTACCGCTACCTCCCTCGGTTTTACTATACACTGCATGGTAATCCTGTGCACCCGTAACAGTAAAGTCGGTAGTAACCCACGTATGTGATTCGGTGTTGTCTTCAGCCAGCGTTGCAGTCCACCAACCTAAGAACGTATATCCCTCACAAGCTGTTTGAGCAGCAGGCAATTTTGCTGTTGCACCGGCATACAGATTCTGAGTCTCACCTACTTGTTCGCCCATGTTAAAGAAGCGGATAGCGTTAGTCGGTTTAGCGGACAGATTAACCGTTACCGTCACATCGCTTGCCGGCATTGTGAAGGCCCAGTTATTGCCAGAGCCGCTCGGAGTTACTCCACCTGTTGCAGTAACGCTGCTTACCGTATAAGCCACATCAGGATTGATTATGATATTTACTGAACCACCAAACTCAACGCTTTGCGGCGAGGTTGATGCACCATTGACGGTGACGGTAGCCCGATCGGTTATGTCCGGAGTGAAAGTTACGTTGTAACTGTTCTTCGTCCACAGAGCATACAGATTCTGATTCTTTGTCAGCGTTACCGATGCCTGATTGTCATATTCCTTCGTGCCGCTGGCAGATGTAGCCCAACCCGCGAAACTATAACCCGTGCGGCTGAATGGATTAGCATCAAGAGCCGTTGACGTATTGTATTGGATCGTCTGTGTGGCTGTGGCGGGATCTGCACCGTCATAGTTCGCGTGGAACGTAACCGTTACATCAGTTGGAGCAGAACAAGAGGTGGTGTAGCCGGTGTAAGTAGTGGTTTGCCCACCGCTTGTTTTCTCGTAAGCCCAGACACGGTTGGTTGAAGAGCCTGTTGTCGTGCTCTTGGAGAACGTGCCATTGTTGTCGCACTGCAGATAATACTTTGTTGAACCACTGCTCTTACCATTCAAGCCGTAGTTCGTAGTCCAAGCCAAGTTGTTCGAACCCGTTGCATCCAAAGCAAATGTCGTACCGTTAATCTTCAGCACTTTGTTGGTCTTCGTCTCGTCCTTAGTAGTGAGCGACCAACCTGTTGCAGCTGTCCAGATAATAGCATCAGCAGGCGTACCGCTAACGATCTTATCAGAACCATCAGCAACAATAGATACACTTGTACCTGTAGTAATTGCACTGCTGAATGCATAACCATTACCATCAGTATTACGTGTTACAAAGACATAATCTTTACCATTTGTGAGAGTTTCTACGAGTTTATACACTGTACCACTACCGCTTGTCGTTTCCGTTGCAAATACAGCGTAGTATTTCGTGTTATTGTTGCTCGGCATCGTTTTCGTTGATGCATTGGTGAAGAGATCATCGGGCTTATCGCCTGTCACTGAAGTGCTTTCAGTCCAGCCTTGGAAAGTCTTACCGTTGCAATCAATGGTCGGATTAGGTATACCGGCAAGTGTTGAACCGGCATAGTTCGTCTCATCGGTTGCAACATTGTTCACGTACCACTTCACGGTGTACTTCGTCTCCTCGGTCATGGTGACAGTTATTTCCACGTCTTTATCAGGCATCGTGAATGACCAGTTGTAACCCGAACCTGTTACTGAGACACCACCGTTTGCAGTCACGCTACTTATCGTGTAGTGTGCTGCCGGAGTTACTACGATGTTAACTGTTGAGCCGTAAGCCACATTGCTTACCGGTGAGGTGCTGCTATTGTTCACCTTGACCGTTGCACCGGTCAGTGACGGAGAGAAGGTAACCTTATGGGTGTTCACTTGCCATACAGCATACAGCGTGGTAGCTACGGTGATGGTAATATTGCAACCGTCGGTGTAGGTAGCTGAGGTAGCGTTCGGATCCGTTGACCAACCTTGGAAGGTGTAACCTGTGCGCGAGAAACCAATTGTATTGATTGCTGTCAGAGCTGTTGTCACGTTGTACGTCACGTCTTGCGTTGCTGTAGCAGGTGTTTCGCTGCCGTCGTTGGCATTGAACGTGATACGCACAAGACCTGTAACAGTGAACTCTCCTGAAGTTACCTCTTTCGGGCAGTGGGTTGCATCGCCCTCCCACCGTGCAGTGACTGTTGCTGTACCTGCGCTGACAGGTGTCACCTTACCGTTTTCATCTACGGTGATGATAGCCTCATTACTGGATGAGTAGGTCACAGAGCCATAGGTCGTACCGGTGATGGTAGGTGTAGCTTTGCTTCCGCCGGCTGTGAGGCTATAGGTATTATAACCGAGCGTTACATTCCATGACTCGCAACCTATAGGCGTAGCCGAATCTGAACCGGCAGCGCTCTCGCAGGTTGTCGCAGTTGCATTGGCAACTACAGAGGCAGTGTACTCCAGACCGTTAACCAAACCTGTGATAACGCAGGTGTTCGTTGAACCGGAGAGGGTAACAGTCCCTATTTCGGGATCAGCGCACTCGGTTGTATAACCCTGGCCTTTGCCGATGGTTACGGTATAACCGTTCGTTGCATTAGCATCATTATTCCAAGTGAGCGTTATTGTTCCGTTACTCGGTGTTGCTTTAACGTTTGTTGGCGTCGCGAGATTACCCGTACAATGGCATTCATCCGGATCACTGTCGTATGTAGTCGTAGTGGACGGTGTTGGGTCATCGCCGCCGGAGCCACTATCACTGCCGGCAGTTGTTACCTTAAGAACAATATTATCTACTCGAGCATTTTTGCTACCAGTATTCTTTATAGTTAAATCAAAAGTAGCCGGTGTCGTTTGTCCGGATTTAACACTTATCGTCCATGATGTACCAGAGCCATCAATATCAAGTGCCGTTGATTCTGTCGTTACGCTAAACGTTGTTTTGTTGGAAACAAATGTTAGTGACATTTCTGTTGCATCTCCGGTAGGAATTCCACTTATACTTAATGTACCATTATTCTGAGCAATCAATATTTCAGGAGCTGTTCCACCACCGCTATTTTCATTATATACCTTTGTTGTACCACCTCCATTGGTAACAGAATATGTCACAGAGCCACTATAAACCGTTGTACCAGAGTGACTATCGGAATAAGATGTATTCGGAACATCGTTCGCACTAAAGCCACTAAAGTCTTCTGCCCATAGAGTTGTTCCTACCGTTGCATTAGCCTTACGAATAGGTGCGCTACTGCCGCTTGATTCTGTTTTGCTGTAAACGGCATACAATGTGCTGGCTTCGGTTACCTGTGTAACAAATGTCGGCTTGGTTGTTGTAGCTGTGCTAACGGCTGTCGTTACCCAGCCTGCGAACTTCCAATCACCACATGCATTAGCTTCTGTTGCATCTGTCGGCAATACGAACGTGCCGGACTTGCCGGTAAGCACCTGCTGTACACCCATTCGGTAGAGAGTGACATTATAGGTCGAAGCACCGGTATCATAATCATCAGAATATGCAGAAACAAGATCGTCAACCGAAACGGCTTGCGTATTCTTGTTACCCCATATATACTCTACCAACTCGGGATAATCAATGAACGGGTTACGGTTATTCTGCTTATAATTGGACTTGTTATACGTAGAGTTGCCATAGATAACCTCATTTCGAATCAACTCTTTCTTGGAAACGGGATCATTACGATGCCACTTCAGCAACAAGTCGATGGAGTATTGCGAAAGCTGTGCTACGCCGTTGCTGTATGTAAACATATCAACACCGCCATCAGCCTGCGTGAAATTCAAAGTACGGTAACACGTAACCATGTAGAAATAGGAACGTGCCAAATCGCCTTTGTATTCATCATCCGGCTCATAAACAGTACCCACAGAAGCATAATTCGTTCCGCCATCCGACACAAATGTACTTGTACCTTTACGACCTTTGCCATTTACTCCATTGGTTGTGCATTTCGTTCCGTTGGCACATTCGCCGAGAGCGAGATTTCCTCTGAAACTATTGACGTAGCAATTGGTTGGATACAAATGGAACGCATCACTGTATTGCGGTGTACCCGTAGCTGTACCAAACCATGACTTAGGCACAGAGTGCTCGCGGTTGTAACCGCAATCCCCGCTACACCAAGATGTGGTATTTGCCGGATCACATGCAGAATAGATATCCTCTATGGTTGTTCCCTCTGCATTGTACGTGTCAGAGTACTTGAATAGATAAATCAAGTTGTCATAACTAACTGTAGTATGGGAACTGATGATTCCATTCAACTGGGTGCGAATAGCCTCACCTGTCTTGCCCTCAATCGAAGTGTAATAGGTCTTCAATGTGGTTGACGGTGTTACATCAGCTGCCCATATTGTTGCACTGAGGCTCAGCAGTAATGTCACGAGCCCGAGTGTAATGGCTTTTATATTGTTAGTCTTCATAACTATTGCGTATTTTCAATGGTGTCAGATTAATGGAATACAGCATAATACGTCGCGTTGGCATTCACAGTGCTGCCTGCGCTGATGATTGCCGGAGCCGATGCACCTGTGTAATGCTCCGTAGTAGTCCAGCCGTAGAATGTCTTACCTGTACTCTCAACCGGTGTTTCTGTCGGCAGCACAAGTGTTGCACCGGGAGCGTATTGCTGTGTAGTGAACTCATCACCGCAAAACATGTACGTCACCGTATAGGGATTAACTACGTTGATCTTATACGTAGCAGTCTTCTCTTCTCCATCCTCCGTGTAGCTGACGGTTACGGTCTTTTCGCCCGTCGAACTCATATCCGGAGTAGATACATTGGTCGGTGTAACGGTCTTCGAGTTGCAGTCGCTGTAGTTTGCTGTCACAACCAGATTGTCGTAATTGAAGGTTGCACCTTTGACAAAGGTCTTCGTTACCGACGATGTATTCAACGTGATACCTGTGAGCGTACAAGTCTGGCAAACAGTGGTGTAGGCGGTGTAATCGCCGCTGCTGCCGGAGCCGCCGGAAGAACCATAGTTAATAGTAAGCCCACAAACGTAGATAGAGTTGGTGGTACATGTTACTGTGATTTTTGGCGCTCCTGATGGTGTTGAGCCAGAGAAGTCAAATGTCAAGTTGCGTGCAGTAGTACCACCCGAGGTGCTCACACTCTGACTAACATCATTGCCATCAACGGTCATCTTGATGGTTCCAGCTCCCTTACTTGCGTTAGTGCAATAACTTACGACGATAGATGTAATATTGCTGTACGAGTTCGGGCAAGTAGCATTGGCTCCAGAAGCATTTGTTGTTACTTGAACACCGCTATTCGAATAGCCCGCACCGGCTTTACCGGAAGTCCAGTTAGCACTCGAACCATTTAGAGTTGCTGCCCACGAACTGCTTGTGAAAGTATAAGTAGCAGAACTTTCTGTCATCTTAGCTCTATGTGGGGCGTTGCCGGAAGCTGACGTAGCATATACTGCGTAGTAGGTGGCTGCCGAATAGGTATCACCTGTCTTGGCGAAGGTTGGGGCGGTTGATGCGTGACTATAGTTGCTGCTTGTGCACCAGCCGACGAACTTCATGGTTGCAGAACAATCATCGGGATTATCATCAGGCAAGGTGATCTTGCCGTCAACGGCTACGTTGGTTGCGTACGTGTTTCCGCTTGCCATCCATGTAACAGGGTGCAAGCCTTCAGCCATAATCTCCACATCACCTGTTACAGACTCTATGCGGAATTTGTCCGTGCTGCTGTTATACGTAAAGTCCGTGCCGTAAGTCAACGCGCTGCCACCCATTGTTACATCCCAACATACAGCATTGGCAAGGGTGTAACCTTCGTCAGGAGTAATGGTCAGTTCCAATGCGGCATTCTTAAGAACTGTCCCATCAGCAGGGTACGTACATTGCTCTCCATATAGCGTGTAGTCCCAGTGTGTTGCCGACACACCACCATTATATTTGAACGTAATATTACTACCACTCTTTGTGATTTCGCTCAATTCGCAGCCGTTGAGCGGTTTATAATATTTTACACTGCCGGTCGGGAATACATCACTTGCGTTTCTACCATAATTAGTGGTTTTCTTATCAGCAGGCACAATCGTATAGCGAGGATTACCTGCCTCGTTATTCGGTTCGTTTTTGCTCCATGCTGTTTGACTAAATATGACTTTCCATACAAGCATTCCAGAGCCTGGGATATATCCATCCCATCCGCTCTTCTGTCGGTTTTCAATGTAGTAAATGGTACTTGTATTGTCGTAATCCAATAGAGAAGAACCACCGGTGATTTGATATGCATCACTATATCCTGTAGTCATTGTTACATTGGCTTTCGCACTTACTGCTAAGAATTTCGGCGTTGCCCAACCCATATAGTACTTGTCAAAAATAGAATAATTGGGTGGGGTGCGTCCTCCATTATTATAACTACCTTGATCCATAATCGACCATTTGTAAGGAGTTACACCATTATCGTCATTTGTGCCGTATTCAGTATCATAATAGTCCGGCATGCCGATAACGTGACCAAACTCATGTGCAATAGTCCCTATGCCAGAGCGAGAGCCATCCGAATGGTTCAACTCTGCTGAGCAGGCATAGTTGTCTAACTTTTTCCCATCTAATGTACAATATATACCAGCTCCGGATCTAACATACCAGTTGTGTGGCCATATAGACTCTGCCGGACCGCCATCTGCTTCGCCTTCACCGGCATAGATAACATATACAAAATCGATATAGCCATCATTGTCGTTGTCGTACGTAGCGAAATTAACTGAGCTGTTTACGGCATTACATGCATCAGCTATCATTTGTGCCGGATTAGTGTCTGAACCTTGTTTTGACGATGTGTTCCCTCCATAAGCGGAGCGGTTGTTCGATAATGTAACAGGTCCAACCACATCAAAGTCAGGCACATAAGCGCCATTAGACTGTGCGCGGAAATACTCACGAACTGAGCCATAAGCATCGTTGTGCGTATAATTGGTACTGTTCATCAAGTCATTAAATGCCGCTTGCCCGTTGGCTGAATTGAATGAAACATCCGCAAAATTAACCAATATAACTAATCCACGCGGAGCCATATTGTGCACACCAACCTTACGTATCGGGCGAGCCATATATGGCGAAGCTGCACGGTTGCGTTTAATTGTCTTTGCAGAAGGTCTTTGTTCGGATGAGATCGCGAACGTGCCGTCTTCTTGCTCATGGGCGATTTGACCATCCTGAGTCTCCCAATAATGGTAGAACTCGTCACCTACAAGACGAACGGTGATGGTTGTGCCGTCTGCAAGCGTGCGCTGCTGCCAGCCGCGATAGGCCGGCACTGCCCACAAGGAAGCAACACATAGAAGGAGTGCACTGAGCACAAGGGGAAAACGGAGGGATATAAGTTTCATATTTTTTGTTAATTGGTATCCTTAGTTATTGTGCGCGGACGCGCGCACAAAAAACATGCAAAGTTACAAAAAAGTATCCGAATTTGCAAATAATTAGTATTCATAAGTACACAAAAACCAAAAAATGTAATACTAATCTAATATTTGTTACTTTCTTTACTTTGCAAAACTCGGGAAGATGCCAAGTATCCTGCTATAACATTTGCAAATGTCATTTTTTTTTCGTAACTTTGCAGCCAATATTTGAATTACTATGGAACAACTCATTCAATCCTTCATTCAGACTGACTGGCTGGGTGCAATCATCAAGATTGCTTCGGCAACCATCCTGGGTTACTTGATCGGTGTCGAGCGCGAACTGCACGGTAAGGTGGTCGGTACGCGTACTATCTCCCTCATTGCTATCGGCAGCGCGCTGTATATGCTTATGTCACCCACCATAGCCGGTGGCGACAACTCGCGAATCATTGCGCAGGTTGTTTCGGGTATAGGTTTCTTGGGCGCAGGTATCATCTTCAAGGAGGGCGCTAACGTACGCGGACTGACCACAGCTGCTACCGTTTGGTGTGCTGCGGCTGTTGGCGGCTTGTGCGGTTTTGGTATGTTTGCCGAGGCGGTGTTGGGAACGGTAGCCATCATGGGCATCAACATCCTGTTCCGTCATCGCCTGTCGAAATTCGAAAAGAAAGAACGTGAGAACCATCCTACGGATGGGCAGTCATAGTCTCCGTAATTATTGCTGCGGCTGTTTCTGCGGCGTGTGAGGTGCCCAGGATCTGTTGCAGCTCGGCATAACCTTGATGCATGCGCGCTACATACGGCTCGTCAGTCAGTAGCCGGTGCAGTTCGTCGCACACCGATTCCGGTGTGAACTCGTACATCAGCAATTCGCGAATCACTTCGCGGTTCGTGACTATATTTACCAGTGTAAAATACGGTATCTGGAACATGATAGGGCGGAATAACCCTAACAACCTGCCGAAAGCCAGATGATACACGGCTACTTCGGGGCAGCCGAGCAAGGCTGTTTCCAGGGTGGCTGTTCCGGAGTTGACTACGGCGGCTCGCGCATGGCGCACCGCCTCGTAGGTATCGTCGGTCAGCGTCACTTCCGGATAGTCGGCACATAGGCGGTCATACAACGCCCGATCCATGCCCGGCGCACGGGTTACCACGATTCGTTGTATGTCCGGCAGATCGCTGATAGCCCGCCTCGTGCCCTCTAGCATCTTACTTAGGCAGTTCTCTATCTCATGCCTCCTGCTGCCCGGCAACAACACTACATAATCTGATTTCTGATTTCTGATATCTGACTTCTTTCGATCGGCAGAGCCGTGCTGACTTCTTACCTCTTCCATCTGCTCCGCCGTAGGGTTGCCTACGTAGTTGCATGTGTAGCCGTACTTGGCGTAGAAGTCAGGCTCAAAGGGGAAGATACCCAGGATCCGGTCGCAGTTCTTGCCTATCTTGTGCACGCGCCAGCGTTTCCATGCCCATATCTTCGGGGGGATATAATACGTTACTTTTGTATGAGGCAGATGCTTCTTGGCATACTCGGCCATATGCAGGTTGAATCCCGGATAATCGATCAGGATCAGTTCGTCGGGTTGCTCGCTGAGCAGTGCCTGTTCGGCTATGCGGATGTTGGCGCGTATATCTTTCAGGTGCTTGATCACCTCTACATAGCCCATGTATGCCATCTTCGAGTAGTGCTGGTACAGCCTGCATCCTGCTGCCTGCATCTTGTCGCCGCCCAGACCTGCACATACCGCCTCGGCATCGCGTGCGCGCAACGCTTCTATCAGTCGGGCGGCATGCAGGTCACCCGAAGCTTCACCGGCTATCAGGAAGTATTTCATAAGCGGCTGTATAATCAAATGAGAATAATTCCCGCTGCCATATAGGGTACGATGGCTACTACCATTCCTTTGGCTACGCGCCACAGGTTGAACTCGTAGAGCAGGAACATTCCCGCCATATCGGTGAATGTGCCCAGCAGCAGCATGCGGCCTATCACGGGTTTGAGCATATCCAGCATATCCTGTTCCATCAGTTGCGGCAGATGGATGGTATATGCATATGCCACGCAGAACAAGGCGGGCAACAGCAGCCCGAGCAATACGCCTAACCAGAAGTTATCCCACTTGTTCATAGCTATCAGCAATCAGTAATCAGCAATCAGTTGTCAGAGCATATGATAGGCAGTCAGGTCGATGCTTGTGGGGCAGATGCTTATACGGTGATGCGCCAATGCATACTCATCCGTATCCTCGGCATCCGGCTCGTGGTTAACGAACTCGCCCACCAGCATGTAATACGTACGGCCTTGCTCGTCCTGCATCGCCTTCATCTCTTTCTGCCAGTGTGCCATACATTGACGTGTCCACTGTATGCCTTCTATCGCGCCTACGGGGAAGTTAACGTTGTAGCATATGCCGTACGGCACTTCTTCCTCCAGCAGGTGGCGGGTGATGTCGGGTATATATTTCTCAGCCTCATTGAGGTCGATATCGTCACTGTGATCGCAGTACGAGAATCCGATAGCCGGTATCCCGTGTTCGGCTGCTACCAGGCATGCGCCCATCGTACCCGAATAGATCGTGTTGATCGAGGCGTTCGAGCCGTGGTTGATGCCCGATACTACCAGGTCGATCTTCTTCTCATCGCCCTCAAACAGCACATTGATCGCCAGCTTGATGCAGTCAGCCGGAGTGCCGTTGGTGGTATATACCTCGGCTTGCTCCAATCCTGCGCCCGGGTTGTCCAGGCGGGTCAGGTACATCGGTCGCTGTACGGATATACACCCTGCTGCACCGCTGCGCGGACTGTCAGGGGCTATAACATATACTTTGCCCAGGGGAAGCATGGTGCGTACCAGCGTCATTATTCCTTTGCTTCCCCAACCGTCGTCGTTCGTGATTAAAATATTCATCGAGTCATTTACAATTTAGTCATTTACCATTTACCATTTTATTAAATGGCATCCTTGATCATCTGTGCCAGCCGGTCGGCTTCAGCCACGGTATGTGCTTCGCTGTAGATGCGGATGATCGGTTCGGTGTTCGACTTCCTGAGATGTACCCATCCGTCGGCAAAATCGATCTTCACGCCATCGATCGTGGTGATGCGCTCGTTCTGATATTTCTGCTTGATGCGTTCGAGCAGGGCATCCACATCCATCTCGGGTGTCAGGTCTATCCTGTTCTTGGATATGCTGTATTCTGGGTAGGTCTTTCTCAGTTCGCTCACTTTCATTCCGCTGTGTGCCAGGTGGCTCAGGAACAGTGCTACGCCAACCAGTGCGTCGCGTCCGTAGTGGCTGGCGGGGTAGATCACGCCACCGTTGCCCTCGCCGCCTATCACAGCGCCGTTCTTGCGCATCAGGGTGGTCACGTTCACTTCGCCTACAGCCGATGCCTCGTACGTGCCGCCGTAACGTTTCGTCACGTCTGCCAGGGCGCGCGACGACGACAGGTTGCTCACCGTGTTGCCCGGCGTATGTTGCAGCACGTAGTCTGCTACGCTTACCAGCGTATATTCCTCGCCGAACATATCGCCGTTTTCGCAGATTAGTGCCAGGCGGTCAACATCCGGATCAACCACGATGCCCAGGTCGGCTTTGCCCTCGCGCATCAGATCGCTGATCTGGGTTAGGTTCTGCGGGATAGGTTCGGGGTTGTGGGCAAAGTGCCCGTGAGGCTCGCAGTTCAGGCGGATAATGTTCTTTACTCCCAGCGCTTCCAGCAATGCGGGTATAGCCAAGCCGCCTACCGAGTTCACACAATCCACGGCTACGGTGAAGTTAGCCTTGGCGATAGCAGGCTGATCCACCAGCTTCAGTGACAGCACGTTCTGGATATGGTAGGGCAGATAGTCTTTGTGCTCCACCTCGCCCAGTCGGTCGATCTCTGCGAACAGGAAATCTTCATTGTCGGCTATGGCGAGCACCTCTTTGCCCTCGGCATCCGACAGGAACTCTCCGCGTTCGTTCAGCAGCTTCAGTGCGTTCCACTGCATGGGGTTGTGGCTGGCGGTCAGGATGATACCTCCGGCAGCCTGTTCGCCGGTCACGGCAAGCTCTGTCGTGGGGGTGGTGGCCAGGCCTATGTTCACCACATGATAACCCATACCGCTCAGCGTGGCGGTAACCAACATATCCACCATCTGACCGCTGATGCGGGCATCACGACCTACCACCAGCTTGTTGTTGCCGGGCAGAGCCTGGCGGCGCTGCATGGCGTATGCCGCACTGAAACGTACTATATCTACGGGATTCAATCCCTCGCCTACACGACCGCCTATCGTGCCGCGTATACCGGAAATACTTTTTACTAACATATCAATATCTTGGGATTTGTATTTGCATATCGTAGCCGTAGGGGATCACCGAACTCTTGTCGGCATCCAGGCCTTGTTTGCTCGGGCATATGATCTTGCACGCAGCGCCGCTATGCCTCATGTACGATACGGCTACGTGCCATCCTTCGGGCGCGGTGGTATAATCCAGCAGATACTGGAACTCGGTCGGGTAGGCTTGCTCGCTGGTGGTCATATACCGCGCTGTGTCGGCTATCTCGTCGAGCGTGTAGCGCATATAGCGCACCAGTATCCTGTCGCCCGTCTTGACCGTGTAGGAGGTATCGCCGTAGTTGTCGCAATGGTAATACAGGTCATCGTAGCCCGGTACCTTCAGGTAATCTTTCTCGCCCCATACCGAGTCTTCCGGCAGCTCGTAGATCACGTTGATCTGTTGCCGCTTGATGAAGTCGGCTATCTTCTTGTCCTCCGCATTACGTTTGGCGGAATAACTGTTGGTGTTGCACGCCGTTACCGCTGCCATCAGCAGCAACAGCAAACATATATGTATTTTTATCTTCATTTCTTTCGACTTTTGACTTTCTACTTTCGACTTTTACTCATCGCTTTCGACTATCGACTTTTGACTTTCGACTATTATATCGTGCTTGCACAACTGCACGCGCAGGTTGGTGCATGCCGGCACATGATCGTTGCCCTGTGCGCCGTAGCCCATGTTCCACGGTATGAGCAACTGCACCGTATCGCCTTCCACCAGTTCGCCCATCATGATCCGGTAGCAGAACGGCTCCTCCTCGCTGTTCCGAAAGCTGCGTACGGCATCCACAATCATCCTGCCCTGCAGGTCATACACCACCTCGTGTATCGTGTGCGTCAGGGTGTCAGTGGGTGAAATCAGCCGGTATTCCACATGCTGCTCGCTCCTGTGTGTGTAGCGGTACCACCAGCTCAACTCGTGTTGCACCCAGCGGGCTGTATCGGCTTTGACGTATGCGATCACCGCGTTCTGAGCCTCAGCCGCCGCACGCTGCAGGGCGAAGATATCCGTCAGGTCGCTTTCGTTCCCGGCGCTCTTGCCCGACGAGGGACGCTTGCCGCAACCCGTCAGCACGGCCAGGCAGCAGATCACGGCTATCAGCCAATGTTTATTTCTCTGCCAACCGGATAAGATACTGCCCATACGACGTCTTGCCTAACTCTTCACCTAATGCCCGCAGTTTGTTGCTGTCTATCCAGCCGTTGCGCCAGGCTATCTCCTCGATGCAGCTTACGTAGAACCCTTGGCGGTTCTGGATCGTGGCGATGAAGTTACCTGCCTCGATCAGGCTGTCGCAGTTGCCCGTATCCAGCCATGCAAAGCCGCGCGAGAAGAGCTTGACGCTCAGCGTGCCTTCCTCCAGGTAGCACTTGTTCAGGTCGGTTATCTCATACTCCCCGCGCTTCGAGGGCTTGAGGGCTGCGGCTTTGTCGGTTACCGTCGCGTCGTAGAAGTACAGTCCCGGTACGGCATAGTTCGACTTGGGCTCGGCGGGTTTCTCTTCCAGCGACAGCACATGTCCCTTCTGGTCAAACTCCACTACGCCGTACGCACGCGGATCCATCACCTCGTAGCCGAAGATGCATGCGCCGCCTTTCTTCTCTACCTCATGTACTGCATCGTGCAACATCTTGCGGAAACCGTGACCGTAGAACAGGTTGTCACCCAGTATCAGGCAACCCGGCTCACCGCCCAGGAACTCTTTGCCCAACACGAAAGCCTGTGCCAGACCGTTGGGTACCAGCTGCACCTTGTACTCCAGACGCATACCCAGGCGCTCGCCGTCGCCCAGTAACTCTTGGAACATAGGCAGGTCGCGGGGCGTGGAGATGATCAGCACCTCGCGGATGCCCGCCATCATCAAGGTGGCAAGAGGATAATAGATCATAGGCTTGTCGTATACAGGCATGATCTGTTTGCTGATAGCTTTCGACAGCGGATACAAGCGTGTGGCACTACCGCCGGCAAGAATGATTCCTTTCATATTGTGTGTGTTTATGTGTTTGCAACATTTACGCCCGCAAAGTTACTAAAAAAAAATGAAACTTGCAAGTTTTTGGGCAAATAATTCGTTAAAAAACGAATTTTGCCGATCTTTTCTATTGTTCAGTTGGTATTCCCCCTATTCTGTTGTTCGGAACTTGCGCACCTGCACATAGATCATCGCTGCGGCTACCAGGGCGGATAAGGTATCGCTGGTGGGTATGCTCCACCATACGCCCATGATCGGATCGGGTTCGAACAGCATGGGCATCACCAGTGCCAGCGGGATCAGGAACAGCACCTGACGGGTCAGACTCAGGAAGATCGATTTGCCTGCCATGCCTATCGAGGTAAAGAAGTTGCCGGCCACCATCTGGAACCCTACCAGCAGCATCGACGAGGCGAGTATGCGCATCGGCAGTATTGTCTGCTCGATCAGTACCGTATCGTGTGTGAACAGCAGTACCATCCAGCGGGGCACAAACTCCCCAAGCAAGAACACGCAGCCTGTGACCATCGTGGCGCAGATGGCGGTCAGCTCGAATGCCCGCAGCATACGCCCGTATTGCCGCGCACCGTAGTTGTAGCCTGCTATAGGCTGCATGCCTTGGTTCAAGCCCATCACGATCATTGCAAATACGAAGATGAACCGGTTGATCACACCGTACGAGGCGATAGCCATATCGCCGCCGTACGCCTTGAACTGGTTGTTCAGGATGATGATCACAAAGCAGTGAGCGATATTCATCAGGAACGGCGACAATCCGATAGCCAGCGCCCGCTTGGTGATACCGGCATCCAGCCGCCATATACCTTTGTGGAAATGGATGATCTCCTTCGGGTTCATGAAGATCGTCATCTGCCATATTACCGCCAGGGCTTGCGAGAGGATCGTGGCGATAGCTGCACCGCGCACGCCCATATCCAGACCGAAGATGAATATCGGATCCAGCACGATGTTGATGAATACGGCTACTATCGT